>OBYO01000619.1_pt1 | contig 13224 bp, 9 predicted proteins | sample 1476771 | NCBI WGS metagenome assembly OBYO01 (sample SAMEA2580202, study PRJEB22360) | human gut metagenome | biome: human gut; feature: human-associated habitat; material: faeces | place: Denmark | collected 2008/2010 | reverse complement strand
ATCATATCTTTCCTTTATTTTGGCCTTGACATTACCCTTCGGGTTCATTTTTGAATTACCGCTTATTGTAGTCTTTTTAGCCAAGATCGGGCTGGTAACAGGCGACTTTTTAAAGGGAAAACGAAAGATTTTAATTGTTATTGCCTTTATCTTTGCCGCTGTCGTATCCCCTACTACGGATATATTTACGCAGACAATGATTGCCGTGCCACTCATTGTATTGTATGAAATCAGCCTGTTTATTGTGTGTAAAGTCATGCACAAATAAATTTTGTATACAGTATTTATAGGCTCCGCCCCTTTGTACGGGGCGGTTCTTTTGTTATAATATACGAGTAGGTCTATGCTGGTATATAAGATGCAAGTACCACATCTCTATGACAGTAGGAGGTTTTTATTATATGAAAAAGATTAATTCGGTTTTAGTTGCAAACCGCGGCGAAATCGCTATTCGTGTATTTCGTGCCTGTAATGAATTAGGTATTCGTACCGTAGCGATTTACTCCAAAGAAGATTCCCTTTCGCTGCATCGTTTTCGGGCGGATGAATCTTATTTGGTAGGTAAGGGCAAGAAACCGGTTGACGCATATCTTGACATTGAGGATATTGTCCGTATTGCACACGAACACGATGTCGATGCTATTCATCCGGGCTACGGATTCCTGTCGGAAAACGCGGAATTGGCTAAACGTTGTGAAGAAGAAGGTATTATCTTTATCGGACCTAAGGTAGAGCACCTGATTATGTTCGGTGATAAGATTAACGCTCGTATTCAAGCTAAAAAGGCGGGCATTCAGTTTATTCCCGGCAGTGACGGTCCGGTTATGAACTATGCCGAAGTTGAACGCTTTGCCAAAGAAGTCGGTTTGCCGATTATGTTAAAGGCTGTTAACGGCGGTGGCGGTCGCGGTATGCGTATGGTCGATAAAATGGCCGACCTTAAGGATGCATATGAACGCGCTAAATCCGAAGCGAAGCTTGCTTTCGGCAGTGACGAAATTTATTTGGAAAAATGCATTATCAACCCCAAGCATATTGAAGTACAGATCATGGGGGACGAGCACGGCAATGTAATCCATCTTTTCGAACGAGATTGCTCTATTCAGCGTCGTCATCAAAAGGTGGTCGAAATTGCTCCTGCGTTTTCTCTTTCGAAAAAATTGCGTCAGGACATTTGTGATGCGGCCTTGAAGTTGATGAAAAACGTCAACTATGTCAATGCGGGTACGGTAGAATTCCTTGTTACAAGCGATGAAAAATTCTACTTCATTGAAGTTAACCCTCGTGTTCAGGTTGAACATACGGTAACGGAAATGATTACAGGCATCGATATTGTACAGACACAGATTAAGGTTGCCGAAGGCTATGCATTGGATAGTGAAGAGATAGGTATTCCTTCGCAAGAGTCGGTACAATGCATCGGCAATGCCATTCAGTGCCGCATTACGACGGAAGATCCTTTAAACGGTTTTATGCCTGACTCGGGTAAGATTATTGCATATCGTAGCGGCGGCGGCTTCGGTGTTCGTCTTGACAGCGGCAATGCTTATACGGGAGCCATCATTACACCGTACTACGATTCACTTCTTGTTAAGGCTACGACGTATAATTTGACTCATGCCGGGGCCGTACAAAAGATGATTCGCGTCTTGAAGGAGTTCCGTATCCGCGGTGTTAAGACAAATATCGGTTTCCTCATCAACGTATTGTCTAGCCCCTTGTTTGAAAGCGGAGATTATGACGTTAACTTTATTGATGAACATCCGGAACTTTTTGACCTGCCGGTTACGCATGACCGCGGAACAAAGTTGCTCCGATATATTGCCGACACGACTATTAACGGATATATGGCAGCAGGTCATCAGGAAAAGCCCGAATTCGAGCCTTTGGAATTACCGATTACACCGAAAGGGGACTTCCCTCAAGGAACGAAGCAGATTTTTGATGAAAAGGGTGCTGAAGGTCTGTCCAAGTGGATTCTTGACCAGAAGAAAGTTCTTTTTACCGATACCACTATGCGTGATGCTCATCAGTCTCTTATGGCGACACGTGTTCGCTCTATTGACATGTTGCGCGTTATGGATGCGGCTGCCAAGAAGATGCCGAATCTCTTTTCTTTTGAATGCTGGGGCGGGGCGACTTTCGACGTAGCGTATCGTTTCCTTTATGAAGATCCTTGGGTACGCTTGCGTGAAATGAGAGAAAAGTCTCCCAACATTCTTTTGCAAATGTTGATTCGCGGTGCCAATGCCGTAGGCTATACGAGCTATCCCGACAATGTAGTTAAGAATTTCGTTGACTTGTCAGCTAAAAACGGCATTGACGTATTCCGTATTTTTGATAGTCTGAACAGCTTGGATAATATGTATGAAACTATTCAGGCCGTACGGGAAACGGGTAAGATTGCCGAAGTAGCATTGTGCTATACAGGCGATATTTTAAATCCCAATCGCCCGAAGTACAATCTTGACTACTACGTTAAGATGGCTAAGGAATTGGAAAATGCGGGAGCTAATATTATTGCTATTAAGGATATGGCCGGCCTCTTGAAACCGGAAGCGGCATATCAGTTGGTTTCGTCTCTTAAAGATGCGGTTACCTTACCGATTCATTTACATACTCATGACGGCTCGGGCAACGGTGTAACGACCTATTGCCGTGCTATTGATGCAGGCGTAGACATCGTTGACGTAGCCTTGTCTTCCATGGCAAGTAATACGAGTCAGCCGAGCATGAATACCCTGTATTATGCTTTGACGGGTAAGGAACGTCAGCCTGAAATGGACATTGATTCAATGGAAGAGTTGTCTCGTTATTGGGCTACCGTTCGTCCGTACTACAAGGGTGTTGATAAAGCGGAACCGTATTCCAATACGGAAGTGTATCAGCATGAAATGCCGGGCGGACAGTTCTCCAACTTGCGTCAGCAAGCTAAGGGTGTCGGTTTGGGCGAGCGTTGGAATGAAGTCAAGAAGATGTATCACGACGTTAACATGATGTTCGGTGATATTATCAAGGTTACGCCGTCGTCCAAAATCGTCGGGGATATGACGCTCTTCATGGTACAAAATAATCTGACGGAAAAGGATATTTATGAAAAAGGCGATACACTCGACTTCCCGCAATCGGTTGTAGAATTTTTCGAAGGCCGTATCGGTATTCCTTATCAGGGATTTCCCGAAAAGCTGCAGAAGATTATCTTAAAGGGTAAGCAGCCTTTGACGGAACGACCGGGCAAGGTTTTACCGCCGGCAGATTTTGAAGCTATTGCTAAAAAATTGGCTGATGCCGGGTATGGCCACACGCCGGAAGATGTAAATGCTTATTGCCAATATTCGAAGGTTTTCACTGATTACAGTGAACGCTTGAAAGAATTCGGGGATGTGAGCGTTCTCGATACGCCGACCTTCTTCTTCGGCATGAAAAAAGATGAAGAAATTCACGTAGGCATTGAAAAGGGTAAAGATCTCGTCATTACTCTGGTTAATATCAGCAATTGTGATGATGACGGTGTACGTACCATTACCTTTATGTTTAACGGTGCGGAACGTGAAATTCGCGTACTGGATAAGAGTGTCGACATGACGACGGTAGCTAAGAAAAAGGCCGACCCGACGAAGCCGGGTGATGTGGGTGCAACTCTCTCCGGTTCCGTAGTTAATATTCTCGTCTCGAAGGGACAGAAGGTTAAAAAGGGCGAACCTCTTGTCGTTACGGAAGCTATGAAGATGGAAACGACCATTACAGCTCCTATGGACGGGACAGTAGCCGATATTCATGTAACAAAGGGTCAAGCCATTATTTCCGGTGATTGCCTTGTAGAGATCGAATAAACCATATAGTAAAGCCGCACATCAAAGATGTGCGGCTTTATTCGTTTCTTCAGAGTGTATTCTCTTGCTTTATGCTTATAAGGGCTTGGGTCTATGTTTTCGTACCAGTAAACTGATCAATAAAAGAACGGCACCGGCAACAATAAAGATTGAATGCATACCCATTACGGTAGCAATGGCGGCTCCTGCCAACGGACCAATGAAAGAACCGGTTTGCTGAGCGGAAAAGAGAAGACCGAAAACACGACCTTTCACATTGTTTGTGGTAGCATTTGCCAAAATAGCGTTAATAGACGGGTTAATGCCGGAGAAGAAGAGGCCGACTCCAAATTGGCAGACGGCGAAAATAGTGAGCGTTTTCGGCAGCGATTGAAGAACAGCTACGATACCGGCCAAGGTGAGTGCGTAGATTAAAGATGTATAAAAGCCGTGTTTTTGGCCGAACCTTCCCCATAGAGGGGCGGTAACAGCTCCCGCAATGCCGCTTAATGAGAAAACGACGCCGGCTTTCATGGCAATGGAATCGGAGGTGCCTGTCAACTCTTCAATGTAAGGTGCCATAATCGGCTGGACGAGGAAGATGACCATTTGGACTAAGACGGCGAAAAGAAGCATGTCGCGAATGATTGGGGATTTAAGCACACTGAAGGAGGGCTGCTTTTCCTCCGGAGACGGGAGGGTGTGTGGCGGCTCTTTAATGACGACGAGTAGCATGATAAAGTTAAAAAATAAGGCGCCTGTAGCTATAAAAAAGGAGGTACGCATGCCGAAAATCTCGGAAAGTACGCCTCCGAACAGGGGGCCGATTACACTGCCGGCCGTCAAAGCGCCTTGCATAATGCCGAGGCAAAAGCCTGTTTTCTCGGTAGGGGCATAGGAGGTCATGATGGCTAAATTCATGGGCCACAGTCCGGATGCAAATCCTTGGAATAGGCGGACACACGTGAGTTGAATCGGTGTCGTTACGATACCTCCGAGAAAATAACTGATTGATAATAAAAAGCTGGCACGTAATGCCATGATCCGTTTGCCGCGATTGTCTGCCATACGTCCCCAGATAGGAGCCATAACGGAGCTGACAATGAAAGAAGCGGAAAAAATAATACCCGACCAAAGATGGATTTCGGCAGGGATTACCCCCAGTTCTTTCGTTAAATAGACGGGTAAAAAAGGGATAATCATCGTATAACTTGAAGACATAAACAGTACGTTACAGGTTAAGACGGCAAGACATAATTTCCAATTCATAAGCACACTCTTTTCCATGGGAATAAACTATTGTTTTATTATACGAGGGCAGATGTGGTATGACAAGGCGATTGCTATACTTTTACAGGGGAGGACGGTATAATGAAACTTATGTTATGCAGGATTATTTAAGCTTTTAACGAGGTGTATTATGGTTCCTTATCTGTTGAAAAGACTCGGCGGGGCCCTGATCGTTTTATGGGCCGTTATTACACTTACCTTTTTTTTAATGCATGCCGTTCCCGGAGGCCCTTTTACAGCTGAAAAGAAATTACCTCCTGCAGTTTTAACAGCTGTAGAAGCCAGGTATAAGTTAAATGATCCCTTGTGGAAACAGTATACGGACTATTTGGGTCATGTCGTGCAGGGAGATTTCGGCCCGTCCTTTAAATATCCCGGGCGTACGGTAAACAATATTATCGCCGAAACAGCTCCGGTCTCAGCGGTATTAGGCGGTATCAGTCTGATTGTATCTTTGATTGTCGGCATTGTGTCGGGACTTGCGGCGGCATCTCGCAAAAATTCACTTCTTGATTATGTTTGTCTGATTTTTGCTACCTTGGGTGTCTCCGTGCCCGGATTTATCATTGCGGCCCTCCTTGTTGAAGTATTTGCTTTTTGGTGGCCCGTATTACCTGCAGCTCTGTGGAAGGGACCGACTTATGCCGTCTTACCGGCTCTGGCATTAGCAGCCGCTCCTACGGCGTTTATTATGAGGCTCACCAGAGCCGGCGTACTTGATGCATTAGAGCAGGACTATATCCGTACGGCGCGGGCCGCCGGTGTCGGTAAATGGAGAATTTTATATCATCATGCACTTCGTAACGCACTCTTACCGGCAGTTTTGTTGTCGAGACGCTTTTTGCCATACCTGGATTGGGCCGATATTTTGTGACCAGTATATATAACCGAGATTATACGGTTATTTTAGGAATCACCCTTTTTTACAGTATTTTTGTTATTTTCGTGAACCTTTTAGCAGATTTAATATATCCCTTGTTGGACCCGCGTATTTCTGTCACGAAGGGAGGAGAAAAGAAGTGATACGACATGATGATTTCGAGCCGGTACCGTTTGCAACAAGAAAGGCGGTGCAAAGAAGTCGTAGGCCCGTAACTTATCGAGGCCTGCAGCGATTAAAGAAAAATCGTTTGGCCGTGGCGGGAGGCATTATTATCTGTCTAATTGCGCTTTGGGCCCTCATCGGGCCCGCCTTTTCGCCCTATACGTATGATGGGCAGAATTTTGCCGAAGCCAATGCGGCTCCATCGGTACTGCATTGGTTCGGTACCGATTCTTTGGGCCGAGATTTATATACGCGTGTGCTTTACGGGGCACGGATATCCTTGTCCATCGGTATCGTAGCGGCACTTATTAATGTGACTATCGGTGTTATTTACGGCGGTATTGCCGGCTTTATCGGAGGTAAGACAGATCGGATTATGATGCATATCGTGGATGTTTTGTACTCTGTGCCTGTTTTATTGTATGTTATTTTATTGATGGTTGTTTTTAAGCCGGGACTACTTAATATTTACATTGCTTTGGGCATTGCCTATTGGTTGAACATGGCACGCATTGTGCGCGGTCAAATTTTGAGTTTGAAGACGTCTGATTACATTACGGCTGCACGCTCCTGTAATGCAGGCTCTTTTGATTTATTGCGGCGACATTTATTGCCTAATGCGGCCGGTCCGATTGTTGCTGCCTTGACGTTGTCAGTACCGGATGCAATTTTCACGGAAGCTTTTTTAAGCTTTATAGGCCTGGGGGTGTCGGCTCCCATGGCCAGTTGGGGCGTTTTGACGTCCGAGGGGATTAACAGCATCCGATCCTTTCCGTTCCAACTCTTTTTCCCCGCCGCGGCCTTGTGCTTAACTATGTTGGGATTTGTTTTTTTAGGTGACGGTCTATATGATTTGGCGGATCCGCAAACGGGAAAGGATGGGAATATATGAAGCATTTATTAGAGGTAGATAATATTTCCGTCTCTTTTAGGACACCTCACGGTCAGGTAGAGGCCGTTCACGGCGTATCGTTTTATATTGATGAGGGAGAAACGGTTGGTATTGTGGGCGAATCGGGATGCGGTAAGTCCGTTACCTCCCAAACTGTAATGAAGCTCTTACCGCCGTTCGTATCAAAACTTACATCGGGACGAATTATTTGGGATGGTTTTAATATTGAAAACTTTTCGGAACGGGAAATGAATACGCTACGAGGCAAGGAAATGGCCATGGTATTTCAAGATCCTATGACCTCATTAAATCCCGTGCTTACGGTAGGCGAGCAAATTGAAGAAGGTCTGAGACTCCACCTTCACTTGTCAAAGAAAGAAGCTGCTGAAGAAGCCGTTCGGCTTCTTCAATCTGTAGGGATAAGCGGGGCATCTGAACGTGTCCGCTCCTATCCGCACGAACTGTCGGGAGGGATGCGCCAACGTTGTCTCATAGCGGCAGCCATTGCCTGTAAGCCGCGACTTCTTTTCGCCGACGAACCGACGACGGCCCTTGATGTCACGACGGAAGCACAGGTACTGAACGTTCTGCAACAAATGCAGGAAGATTTACATATGGCCGTACTCCTTATTTCTCATAATTTGGGCGTTATTGCCCGTATGTGTCGGCGAGTTTATGTCATGTATGCCGGTACCGTCGTGGAGGAGGCAACGACAGAACTACTTTTTGACGAACCGGCCCATCCGTATACGAAAGGCCTTTTATCGTCCCTACCGGCTTTACATGATAAGGGGGAGGTATTGAAAGGAATAGGAGGACAGGCCCCGGACTTATTCCATTTGCCGCAGGGCTGCCGCTTTTTTTCGCGTTGTCGTGACGGCATGCGCATTTGTGAACGCTTGGAACCGCCTACTTTTGATCTGGAAAAGGGACAAAGGGTGGCATGCTGGCTGTATAGCCCTGAAAGGAGTGCGTCTTCATGTATCTGATAGAGGCACGGCACGTGCGCAAGGACTTTGTGACGAAGCGGAATATTTTCGGCAAGCCGGTCCGTACCATTACGCCTGTTCTGGATGTCTCCCTGGGCATATTGAGAGGTATGACAGTCGGGCTCGTCGGCGAATCCGGTTGCGGTAAATCCACTTTTCTTAAAACAGTACTTGGTCTTGCCGGAACCTGGGGCGGGGAGATTTATTATAAAGGCCATAATGTCTTACTGCCTGAAACGGCACAGGAATTCAGACGAAATGTACAAATGATTTTCCAGGACCCTTATTCATCCTTGGATCCGCGCATGAACATAGAGGACATTATCAGTGAACCTCTTTATAATTATAGAATCGGCACAGCTTCACAGCGGCGGCAGAAAGCTGCCGAGCTTTTGGAACAAGTAGAACTTCCCAAAGAGGCGGCTCATCGCTATCCGTTCGAGTTTAGCGGGGGACAACGACAACGAATCGGAATCGCCAGAGCCCTGGCTCTGAATCCGGAGTGTATCTTTTGTGATGAACCCGTATCGGCTCTTGATGTATCCGTACAGGTTCAGATTATTAACATGCTGAAACGATTGCAAAAAGAACGAGACTTATCGTATCTTTTTATTTCTCATGATTTGTCGGTTGTCTATTATATGAGCGATTATATAGGGGTTATGTACGGCGGATGTATCGTCGAATATGGATGTAGTGAAGATATTTACAGGCGGCCGCTACATCCGTATACAAAGTTGTTGCTTCAATCGATACCGAAGGCGGAACCGTCCCGTAAGAAGGCGATTGTGTCGGTACTTACAGAAGAAAAGGCAGAAGAAGGGGCCTGTGCTTTTTATCCTCGCTGTTCTTTTTCGAATCGTCGTTGTCTGATAGAAGTCCCGGTTTTGAAAAAATATGAAAATAATCGAGTTATAGCTTGTCATTATGTAGAAGGAGGGGCTGTATGAGGCGGATAGTTGTACTATGTATGTGTCTTATAGCCCTTGTTCTTGTCGGGTGTAGTGAGGAGAGGGTATGGCAGGAGAACGCTGTCGTATACGCATTGGAGGCGGAGCCGTCCGATCTGGATCCGGCTATGACTACCTCTTTACCTGAAAGTATTGCGGAACTCCAAATTTTTGAAGGCCTGACTCGTCTTGATAAGGACAATGTACCGCAGCCCGCCTTGGCGGAGCGGTGGAATGTATCCGATGACGGCAAAACCTGGACCTTTGTATTGCGGCCCGGCCTCGTTTGGAGTGACGGCACGACCATAACGGCCGATGATTTCGTGTATTCTTGGTTGCGTGTTTTATCGCCTGAGAAAGCATCGGAAAACGCATATATGCTCTTTTGTATTGATAAGGCGGAAGAATATTTTTCCGAAAAAGCTACGGCGGAAGACGTGGGTATTAAAGCTCTGGATCATCGTACCTTACAAGTCCGATTGAAGAATCCCGTACCTTATTTTCTGAATTTGACCGCCTTTCATTGTTTTTATGTCGTACCGCGGCAGGCTGTTGAAAAAAATCCCGACACGTGGGCAGCTACGGCTGATTTTCCCTGTAGCGGACCTTTTCGCATTACGTCGTGGATCCATTCAGGAGAAATAGACTTCGTTAAAAATGAACATTATTGGGATGCGACTGCCGTAAGGACAGAGAGCTTACAGTTTCCTATCAGTGATTCCCAGGCTACAAGATTGACTATGGTTGAAAGCGGCCAGGCGGACATGATGACAGAGCCGCCGCCGGCAGATGAAGCACGGTTGGAGGAAAAAGGGCTATATCGAGTTGCACCGTATTCGGGCCTATATTATTACGTATTCAATGTGACGGTACCGCCCTTTGATGATGTAAGGGTACGCCGGGCCTTTGCCGAGGCTATTGAGCGGAAAAATTTAGTAGAACACGTTGTACGTAGTCACAAACAACCGGCATATTCATTGGTGTCTCCCGAAATATCCGACTCGGAAGGTCACGAATTCAGACAGGCCGGTGGAGATTTACAGTACGAAGATGCTGCTGAGGCAAAACGGCTCTTACAGGAAGCGTATGGGAATAAGATGTTACCGGAAATTACAGTCCTCTATAATACAAATGAGTTGCATAAGGCTATTGCTGAAAGTCTGCAGGATATGTGGAAGCGGAACTTAGGGGTTACGGTATACTTGCGTAACCAGGAATCTAAAGTTTTTATGGAGGCCAGAGCTAACGGCGACTACCAGATTGCTAGGGCTTCGTGGATTGCCGACTATGATGATCCGATGACTTTTTTGGAAGTCTTTTCGGCCCAAGACAACGATGCGCAATATCACAACCCTAAATATAATGCACTCATTGAAGAGGCGCAGCAAACCAATGATAAAACACGGCGTAATGAACTCATGCATGAGGCGGAAAAGCTGTTGTTTGATGACTGTGTAATCATTCCGATTTACTATACGACGCAACCTTATGTGGTGCGTCCCGGTATTAAGGAGTATCATTGGTCACCATTGGGACTCATAGATTTTAAATATGCATATAAAGAGCAGGTGAGATAATGTTTTATCCTTCAGGGTTAAAGCAGGGCGATACGATTCGAGTAGTAGCTCCTGCGGCATATAATTGCAGCGACGAATGGGAGCGTTGTAGAGAGTTGTTATGTGAATGGGGATATAAGGTAAAGGCAAGCCCCTTTGTAGGCTCTCAATGGGGATATTTGGCAGGTCGAGATGAGGAGCGGGCGAGGGATTTGGAGGCGGCTTTTATGGATAATGAGTGTGCCGCCGTCCTTTGTTTGCGCGGCGGCTACGGGACGACACGGATTTTAGATCTCATTGATTATGACCTTATTCGCAGGAATGCTAAATTGTTTATCGGCTTCAGTGATATAACGGCCCTGCATACCGTTTTCAGACAGGTGTGCGATATGGCTGTTATACACGGCCCCATGGCTTTGTCATTGGGGAGAAAAAGCAGTGATTTTACACGCGAAGGATTTAAAGACATGTTGACAAGTCCGTGGAAGAAGCGGATATTAACCGAAAAAACCGCCGGGCTGCAACCCTTGGTGGAAGGGCGAGCTTGCGGACGACTGGGGGGAGGGAATCTGATGCTTCTTTCCGTTACGTCCGGTACGCCTTATGCTTGCAAAGAAGATAATGTGATTCTCTTTTTGGAAGAAGTGGGGGAGGAAGCTTACTCACTGGATCGCATGTTTCGTCAATTGGAGCAAAGCGGACTTATTGATCGCGCGGCGGCTGTTTTGTTCGGTGAGTTTCACCGTTGTACACCTACAGAAAAAGCAGACGGTGAGTTTACAGTAGACGAAGTGATTCGGCAGTATGCCCACCGTTGGCAAAAGCCGGCAGCACTCGGTATTCCGGCGGGGCATGGTGAAGATAATCTTTGTCTACCATTAGGCGTTTATTGTACGGTAGATGTTCGGAGTGATAGTGTGACTATAACCTATGGGGGGCGCAAAGACGATGAATAAAAAAGAATTAAAAGAGCGTCTATGGGATGCTGTCAATGAATATGAAGAATTATTAAGGCACATCGGCACAACCTTATATGAACATCCTGAAACAGGAAAGAATGAATATAAGGCGGCGGCAGAATTAAAAAATATTCTTTCTCGCCAAGGGTTTACGGTAACCAATCCTGTTGAGGAATGCTTTCCGACAGCTTTCGAGGCCGTCAAGGGGTCGGGGGCTGTACATATCGGTTTTTTGGCGGAATACGACGCTTTGCCCGAACTGGGGCATGCGTGCGGTCATAATTTAATTGCCGCCATGAGTACGGTAGCGGCTGTGGCGACAGCTCAATGTTGTTCAGAGGAACTGACGATTCATCTCTATGGTTGTCCGGCGGAAGAAACGGAAGGTAGCAAGGTTTATATGGCTCAAAAAGGCCTCTTTGATGATTTGACGGCAGCCTTGATTATTCATCCGTCCGACAGGACCATGATCGGAGGTACGTCATATGCAACCCATCCCCTGCGGGTGACCTTTATAGGGAAGGCGGCCCATGTGGCGGATAAGGAATATAAGGGTCTTAACGCTTTGGACAGCTTGGTCGATTTTTACAAACGGTTAAAGGAATTGGAAGAGACCTTCGACAAGCCGCACCTTTTAGGATGTATTATTACGGAAGGCGGTACGGCACCTAATATTGTACCTGACAGGGCTACGTTAAAGGCAACCGTACGGGCTCTCGATACGGATTATTTAGAGGATGTCATGTTGCCGCAGATTAAAGAATTGGCGGCAGAGGTTGCAAAGGACCATCATACGCCTGTGGAAACGGAACATTATGAACCTTTGTATAAGAACATGATTAACAATGCGGCTCTGAATGTATATTTTATTGAAGCGTTTAATGCCCTGCATGAAGAGTTCGGCGTTTATGAAGAAGAGGATGCGGAAGGGTCTACTGATGTAGGTAACGTAAGTCATGTGACGCGTGCAGCTCAACCGGAAATCGCTATCGGCTATCATATTAATGCCCATACACCTGAGTTTGCTACAGCGGCCAACAGCGATTTTGCTTATATACAGGCACTTACGGGAGCTAAGGCTATGGTGGCCGTAGCAGTAGAAGTTTTATTTGAAAAACGATAGGGTGGGTTTATAGCCCGATGAGGTACATATTATGGTAGAGTTAACATATTACGGTCATTCGGCGTTTATGCTGAAAGCGGGAAAAACGGCTCTGGTTGTCGATCCTTTCTTTACAGGAAATACTTGGCAGATAGCACAGGCAGATGATATTCGCTGTGATTATATCTTCGTCAGTCACGGTCATGACGACCACTACGGTGATAGCGGATGTATAGGTAAGGCTAACGATGCTTTATTTATTTCGACACCGGAAGTAGTTAAAGAGTTGGCTGAAAAAGACGGGCTACGGAGCGATTACTTGCACTTAGGCGGAAAGGCGGATTATCCTTTCGGCTGCATACGCCTTGTCCCGGCTTTTCACGGCTCCGGCGTAGCCGGAGGTCATGCGGCAGGAGCTCTCATTAATTTTTTTGGAAAAAATATATATTATGCAGGTGATACGGCTTTTTTCAGTGACATGGGTCTATTGAATCGATTCGGGCCTATTGACTATGCTCTTTTACCTATAGGCGACCGATTTACCATGGGAATGGACGATGCCTTATTGGCTGCATCCTATGTTAAAGCCGCTGTCACGATTCCCGTTCATTACGGGACATGGCCGATTA
>OBYO01000613.1_pt1 | contig 13318 bp, 12 predicted proteins | sample 1476771 | NCBI WGS metagenome assembly OBYO01 (sample SAMEA2580202, study PRJEB22360) | human gut metagenome | biome: human gut; feature: human-associated habitat; material: faeces | place: Denmark | collected 2008/2010 | reverse complement strand
ACGAAATCAACGGCTCGACGACGAACTGACATCCACGAAAACAGCAATAGCGCCTAATATGCCGAACCCCGACAAATATTGAAAAGAATAACTACGACCATTAGCAATGTTAACGATATGACCTGCGTACCATTCCTCCAATTCAGCTTGGATTCCATGTCTTCTGCTAGAGATAAGAATGCAATCAGAATCGCTAAATATCGTGATTCATATCTAAATCAATTATTCGTTTCAATCGACAGTAGATTCATGTTCATAGCCATCTCATTGAGAAGAGCATATGACTCATGTTCGGAATCATTAACAGTAAACACGCAACAATTCTCCACATTGGCAAAAGCAATCATCTGCGTCTTACCGGGATGTTCTTGATCTGCAACACGTATATTCGCATACAGACGATATGTTCCGCTGTTCAGCATATCAATCGGCATCTCGAAATGCAACGTACGCTTACCTGCTCCTTGCTGAGGATACGTCCGTGAACCGGTATCATACGTTATTCCACCACGTGTCAAATCGTACAACGTCGCCACAACAAAATGGTCGATGTCCTCTGTGCACTCATATTCGACATCGAACAGGAAAGACGCACCGTGCTTCGCCTCAAGAGGCGACTTAGGAACTACCTTAACTGAGGGGATTGTTTCGTTCAGACCCACAGGATAACCCGTATCCATGTCTCTGGCTGCGGCTGTTTTAAGGTTATCAAGCGTATACTGGCTAGCAACTTGATCTTTGTCACCGCTAACGACAATTTCTCCATCACGAATAAGTATCGCCTTGTTGCAGTATTTTTTTACCGATGACATATCATGCGTGACCAAAATCACCGTTTTGGAGGGATTCTGCTGTATCTCTTTAAAGAAAGTATCACACTTACGCTGAAATGCCTCATCTCCAACTGCAAGGACCTCATCCAATACCAAGATATCGGCCTGAGCTTTGATCGCCACCGAGAAAGCAAGACGGACTTGCATACCACTGGAATAATTCTTCAACTTCTGATCCATGAAATCTTCAAGTTCAGCAAACGAGACGATGTCGTCATACATGGCGTCGATTTCATTATGAGAAAAGCCAAGTAGTGCACCATTAAGATACACATTCTCGCGCCCTGTTAATTCAGGGTTGAATCCCACACCGAGTTCAATGAAAGGAACAAGCTTACCCTGAATAGAAACCGAACCTTGTTCGGGCCTGTAAATGCCTGATATTATTTTCAGTAGCGTTGACTTACCAGATCCATTACGTCCAACAATACCAAAAAAATCTCCTTGGTGGACCTCAAAATTGATGTCCTTTAGTACTTGCTGCTCACGATACCCCTTAATGCCCTTGGTCCAATTCAGGAATGCCTGCTTAAGACCAGAGGCCTGTTCAGTGGGTAATCTAAATGATTTGGCCACGTGCTTTACCGAAAGCACGATCGGAGACTCATTATCAGATGCCATATTTTTTTCACTATTATTCTGATCTACCACTACAATACCTCAGCAAACTTTGCACTGTTCTTTCGGAATACGTATATACCCAACCAAAGCAATACCACGGACAGAATATAAGGAATTATCGCCAGCCAAGGACTTCCCTCCCATGTCCACACAGTAGGAATGTATTCAGGAGAAAGTAGATTATGCCTAATATCCATAATGGCTTGTGCCACGGGATTCAACAAAATCAACTTTGCAATCAAAGGATAATCCTTGGAGACCATCGTAATTGGATAAATAATAGGAATAGCATAAAACATTGCTTGCAAAATAACTTCCCAAATATGAGCTACATCTCGGTAGTACACGTAGAGGGTCCCCAGTAGCAATGCAATACCCAGAGCAATACCGTAAAGCTGAATAATGCTCAAAGGAACAAGAATTACTCGCCACGTGTAATGAGCATGAGCGAAAAGACCAAAAATAATTACAACAACCATGTTGATTCCCAAAGAAATCATCGACCCCATTGTGGTCGCAGCCACAATGATGTAGCTGGGAAAATGAATCTTTCTCATCAAATCGCCACGTGACACTATGGACAACATACCTGTACTCGTTGCTTCATTGAAAAAAGACCAAAGGCAGGTGCCGCACAATAGCGAGATAGCAAAGGTCGGAGTTCCGTCCGAAAACTTCAAGAACCGCACAAAAACCATGTACATGACAGCAAACAGCATTAGCGGCTTTAGCACTGACCATAGGACTCCAAGAAAAGAACCCTGATAGCGTAACTGGAAATCGGTTTTCACCAGTTCTTTGAAGACCACTACCGAATAACGAGTTCTTTCTTTTAACCAAGTTAAGGCATTACTCACGAAATAACCATCCTAGCAATAATCAAACGTCCATAATTGAATCAACAGTATAATGCACCAGTCAGTCTACGACCTAAAGGGAAGCAAAAAACCACGAATCGCGCGCCTCATGCGAGACTCTTCGGGAAGTAGCTTATCTACAATTTGCTTTGCCGCACTTCCAGTCTTCAGAAGTCGGCGTCGTTCGCGTTCCTCGGTAAGGGCTCTTTCGAGCGAACGCTGACGCTCCTCCTCAGCCAACAAGTTAGCTTTGACCTGCTTGTCGATTGCCCCGCGCATACGATCAAGATCTTTCAACTGATTTGCTAGTTCTTGGTCTGAGATATGTTCAGGTCGTATCAGTCGCAACATGTCATCCCAGCGGTAGTAATCGTCACCATCTACTGGTGTAAAATGTCCGTCCACCAATTCCTTAGCCCGAGCGAGAAATGGAATCAAGAGCACTCCACATGCCGCTTCTTCGCCCCACGTTTGGCGCACGGCCTTCAAAGCTTCTTGCTGCTGCTCAGGGAGAAGACGCCTTCTCCACTGACTCTCTACAATACGCAATACATCGCGTCTGAATCGTGCAGCCAAATCCCTAATAAAGTCATCTTGGGTTTCCGCGTATTTTTCGACTGCGCAAGTCACGGCAAACATGCTACTTTGGTCCTTGACAAATGTCGATGTTGTCATCGTCTCGGAGCCGGATACTCCACGACCGTAATGGTACCGAAGCAAGCGGCACTCCGGAATTGTAATTAGACTCTGAGCTTTGCTCGCGATGACAAACGACTCATATGCATCTTGCATGCGGCCAAGCTTCACTCGTGCAATACTATTGCAGGTAGCACGAATCCAATCTCCCTTGAACACCGAATCAATAACGCAATACGTCAGTTTGCTATCACGTCCGTCTTCATACATAGCACAGATAATCTGCTTGCCATGCAATGCTTCAGTCTTTTTGTTGTACAAATACTCTAAGGCGGGGACCTCCGCACGATCCACATCGGTCTCTCCAACCACTGTCCTACCAAACCGGACGATATCAACATCGTGGCTTCTTATAAAAGGTTCCAACAGTTCGCACGCGGTGAGTTCTAAAGCATCATCACCATCCACGAAAATTACATAGTCTCCAGTAGATGCTGCACATCCATCGAGGCGAGCTAAATGAGCCCCCTCATTCCGCGATTTCGCAATGACCCTTACACGACTGTCCTTGTCCGAGTAGGATCGGACTACATCCAAAGTCCCATCAGTACTTGCATCATCAACAACAATGATTTCGATATCAGTGAAGGTCTGACCAACTAGGCTGTCGAGGCATTGCCTTATATAGTCTCCGCGATTATATGCGATGACAACCAGAGAAAATGTGGGCATAACGATACTTCTCCTAGCCGTAACCTTCATGAATTCACTATATCTTACACGTCGATGTTCCTGCCATGGCGATAGCATTCTGTTAGTCTTTTTATGCAATTAGCACTATTAGTTTTGTGAGGGTGGTTTGTTGTATGCGTTTTGCTGATGATGGGGCCGTGAACCGGCTGGGCATCTTCTTCTTCTACGACGCGCAAGGCGTGGTGGACGACTACGTGACCACGCTGCTCGACGGGCTGGCGCCCCACTTCACCGAGATGGCCATCGTATGCAACGGCGAGCTCACCGACGAGGGACGCGCCAAACTCGCCCGGTACACCGGCAACATCACCGTGCGCGCCAACCAGGGATTCGACGCATGGGCATACAAGACCGCCATGGACTCCTACGGATGGGACGCGCTCACCGAATTCGACGAAATCGTCCTGTTCAACGCCACCATCATGGGCCCCGTCCACCCCTTCTCCGAGATGTTCGACGCCATGGACAAGCGAGACCTCGACTTCTGGGGCATCACCAAGTTCCACAAGGTACCGTTCGACCCCTTCGGACGCAGCCCCTTCGGCTACCTGCCCGAGCACATCCAGTCCCACTTCCACGCCTACCGCAAGAGCCTGGTGTCCAGCAAGGAATTCCAGAACTACTGGGACAACCTGCCCCCCATCAACAGCTACGAGGACTCCGTGGGACTGCACGAATCCCTCTTCACCAAACGATTCGCCGACCTCGGATACACCTGGGACGTCTACGTCAACACCAACGACCTCGAAGGCTACACCTACGGGCCAATCACTTTTGCTGCAAAACAACTAATTGAGGACCGGCATTGCCCAATTTTTAAACGTCGCTCATTTTTCCATGATTACCACGATGTTCTGAATCAGTCGGTTGGTAATGCTTCGCTTGGCCTGTACGAGTACCTGCGCGACCACACCGGCTATGACACCGACCTCATATGGCAAAACCTGCTACGCACGGTTCAACTTAGCGATCTGACAAAGAACTTGCAACTTGTAAGAGTCCTTTCGCAGGATAATGCGCAACCCATTCCGCAAAAATTCCGTGTTGCTCTCGTTCTGCATCTGTACTATATGGATATTCTTGATCAAATTTTGCGATACGCCAGATCTATGCCTGAGGGTTGTGATGTGATCATCACCGTGGGCAGCGAGGAGAAGGCATGCATCGTGAAAGAGCGGTGCGAGGGCATGCCCTACAACATCGATGTGCGCGTCATCGAGAACCGCGGGCGCGACGTCAGCGCACTCCTCGTCGGAGCAGGCAAGGACGTCCTCAACTACGACCTCGTCTGCTTCGCACACGACAAAAAAGTTAGACAATTGCGTCCTGAGACCATTGGCGACGGCTTCGCCAAGAAATGCTTCGGAAACACGCTTGCCAGCAAAGCATACGTCGCCAATATCATTAATCTATTCGCCGATAATCCCCGACTTGGCGTAGCGATGCCGAGCGCGCCCAACCATGCGGATTATTTTTATAGCTATGCGTTCAGCTGGGGACCCAACTATCAGGGGACAAAAGATTTACTGGACGGACTTGGAATCAAAGTGCCGCTCAGCCCGCATGCTGATGTTATCGCCCCTCTGGGAACCATGTTCTGGTTCCGCCCGAATGCGCTCCATGGTCTAATTGACAGATCATGGGACTATGCAGATTTCCCGCCCGAACCTAACCCTGCAGACGGCTCGTTTTTACACTTCGTTGAGCGCGCTTACTGCTATGTGGCTCAATCCAATGGCTACTACAGCGAATATGTGTTTTCCGAGCATTTTGCAAAGTTGGAAATCACCAATCTCGCTTTCGAAACTCGTGAGCTGGCTAAAGCGATAGGTCCCGCTTTAGCCCGCCCCACTTTGCTGGAGACATGCCGCAACGCTTCGGCTAGTCAAAGTCTTCGTGCAACGATTATGAGAAACGTCAAGGGACTTATCAAGCGAAATGTCATGTTAACCAAGATGGCACTATCAGTTAGGCATCTTCTCGGCAAAGACCCAGTAGTTCACCGCCATGAAATCAACTCCGCGAAAGACAAGTAACAATTAATCGGTAACAATCCGAGGTTAGAAGCAGAAGGAAATCAGGAAGCGCAATGGCAACATCAGATGCAACAACGGCATCCCCATCAGCAGCAGAACTACAATCCTCGGAGGCAGAGACCAAGCGTCGCCCTCGATTATTCTATCTAGATCTTATTCGTGCCATAGCCGCAGTGCTGATTGTGATCACGCATTACAATAATCCATTCCTGCAGTCTCATCCCGTATTCATCAATGAGCCTTTTGGCATTTACATAGGAAACCTCGGTGTTTCACTGTTTCTGATTATCTCTGGTGCCGCATTGATGTATAACCACGGTGGAGTCAAGAAACTAGAACTGAAATCTTTTTATTGGAAGCGTTTTAAAACGCTATACCCCATGTTCTGGATAGCGTTTATTGTTGCGAATGCCTTCCTGTTTTTGCGTGCGGGAGGAAATCCTCATCCCGGAGTGCCTAAGGAGAATATTATCTTCTCCATTCTTGGGGTAGATGGGCTGTTGGCCAATGCTGCGATCCCCACTTTTTACACCCTTGGCGAGTGGTTTCTTGGATTCATTATTATCTTCTATCTTGTATTTCCGCTGCTGAGATGGGGTGTAAAAAATTACCCTATTCCAACACTGCTGATAATAGCCGCACTATATATTGCAATGCTCCTGCTCAATTCCAATGTTATTGGATACCTTCCCAAGGCCGTAATCCTCACCACAAGATTACCGGAACTTGCTTTCGGCATGTATTTCACTCAGTACATAAAAAGAATTCCATGGCCTGTGGCGTTGGTCTCTCTGTTATTTCTTGTAGTACAGGAAATTCATCCATTATTGGTCGACGATCTAGGAACCACATTTGTCGGTATTGCCGCATTTATGCTACTGGTCTATACATCCCGTTTTGTTGACTACCAGCCAGTTAGAGTACCAGTGAAATCCATCTCTCGGTATTCCTACCCCATCTTTCTCGTCCATCACGTGGTAATCATCCAAATTTTCAATTTGATCAATCCTACGAGTCTTTCCGCGAGTGCGGCCTATTTGCTATTCTTTGCCGACTTCACCATCATTATGGTGTTCTCTGTGATTCTCTATCGTGTCAATAAATCCACGCTTGCATATATCAGGAGCATGTTCGTAGCAGAACAATAATCAATAACTAGAATCATTGAATGCTGGGGGGAGGACTCAGTGAGTCCTCCCCCAGCATTCAGCGCTACTTCGAAAATATCAAACAGACATAATCTGTTTAATCTTCGTAGCATCACCCCACACGCCAGGTGAATCATAAGGACGGTCCGGGAACGCCCCGAAATCGAGCGTGATATTGAGATCATTGTCCTTAATGTATCGCTCGACTCGCTCTGCCAGAGTGATGGGCTGACCCGTACAACAATTGATAATGCCATCCACTTCAGATTGGGACACTACAGCTGCTATCTGACGAGCGAGTTCATCTACATTGATAAAATCGTATTTATTCTTACCCGTGGTGAAGGGGAAAGTGGTCTTTCCTTCCTGCGCAGCCTGAAGCAGCTTTGAAAAGATGGAATTGCCTCGCGCATCGTCTCCAACAATGTAGTAGGCACGAATCCATTGTGCCACAGCGTTATGCTCTTTAGCTAGCATCAAAGTGGCTTCTCTCAGCGCATTCTTTGCGATTCCATACATGGAAGCAGGATGACAAGGCGTGTTTTCATCAATCGCACCTTCCCAGTATCCAACCTCATGCATAGTCCCCATGACTGCGACCTGTTTCAGCCCACCTTCAAGCATCGTCTTTATGAAGCGATAATGGTTAGAGAGGTCACCCATATGATTATCGGAATTATGCTTGAAGCCATCACGCCACGCCATATGCAAACAAACATCCGGCGAACCCAGCTTGGTAAATAAGCCATCATCCGGCTCGAAGATATTTGTCACAATCTTCTGGGCTCTGTCATCTACATCGTCCAAACGTAGGTCGGAAGCAATCACTTCCTGACCAGCATCGAGCAATGCTTTCACCACATGACGGCCAATATAGCCGCCAGCTCCGGTAACGAGTATCTTCTTTTTCATTATCTCAATACCTTCCATACTCATTGCTGCGGATCATCAGAAGGCCTGCTGATAATCCTGTCTTCTGCCACACTCTTAAGATGTTGCCCGTATGGGGACTTGCCGTACTTGGCTGCTGCTTCCATTAACTCATTGCGAGTAATCCAACCGTTTTCAAACGCGATTTCTTCGGCAACGGCAATTGGAAGCCCCTGTGCACGTTGAATGGTACGAACAAATTCACCGGCCTCATACAAGGAATCCATCGTACCGGTGTCCAACCAAGCATAACCTCTTCCCAAGGTCTGTACGGTAAGGGAACCATCCTTAAGGTACATCTGATTAAGATCAGTGATTTCCAGCTCACCGCGAGCAGAAGGTTTTACCTGCTTAGCGAATTCAGTAACTCGACTATCGTAGAAGTACAGTCCGGTTACCGCATAGTTGCTAGCCGGATGCTGTGGTTTTTCTACGATGGAAACAGCTTTGTGGTTCTCATCAAACTCGACCACACCGTAGCGTTCTGGATCGTCTACATAATAGCCAAACACCGTAGCACCATGTTCAACGGAAGCAGCGCGGCGTAAGACCTTTCCCAATCCGTTGCCATAGAAGATATTATCTCCTAGAACCAGCGCGCAAGGTTCCCCATCGATAAATTCCTCGCCCAAGATAAACGCCTGTGCAAGGCCATCAGGAGAGGGCTGAACCTTGTAGCTGAAATTCACTCCGTACTGGGAACCATCGCCCAATAATCGCTCAAAATTCGGTAAATCCTTGGGCGTGGAGATGATGAGGATATCTCTGATTCCCGCCATCATTAACACGCTCAGCGGATAGTAAATCATCGGCTTGTCATACACAGGCAGAAGCTGCTTAGACGTTACTGTCGTAAGAGGGTAGAGTCGGGTCCCCGAACCTCCAGCGAGGATAATACCTTTCACTTATTCAGCTCCTTCGTGAGATAAGATGCGAGGGATTCCTCCCAGTTCCGGGGATGATAACCTGCTGCTTCAAGTTTGCTTAAATCGAGAGAGCAATTTCGCGGCCGCAATGCGGCATGGTGCTCTCGCGCATATTCGGCGACAGAATTGGCAACAAGATTATTTTCATCAGCTCCGACAGCTTTGAACACAATGCTTGCAATGTCATACCAGCTTACGACACGGCCCGAACCAGTCATATTGTAGGTGCCGAATGCGGCACCAGAATCCAGCAAGTGGAAGATAGCGCCAGCCATGTCATCGGTGAATGTCAGACGTCCAAACTGATCAGAAGGAGCTTCTGCATGTTCACCGTTATTTGCCAAGCCAATCATACGAGTCACAAAATTACGGCCTTCGCCAATAACCCAGCTGGATCGCAATAGATAGTGCTGTGGGACATTCTCTACCAGCGTGTCACCAGCAGCTTTAGTCTGGCCATACACGCCTAGCGGAGCGAACTCTTCATCTTCTTTATGCAATTCTTGAGAGCCATCGAAGACATAGTCACTGGAAATATGAATGAGCGTAATACGGTGCTCGGTACAGACACGAGCGAGATTGCCCACTCCCTTTACATTGGTCTGCCACGCAGCCTTACGACCTTCAGGAGTCTCTGCCTTGTCTACGGCAGTATATGCCGCCGCGTTGATGATAGTGCCGTACAGATCCCAGTCGATACCCTCATAAGCATGAGAATCAGCAATATCGAACGTATCAGTATCGTGATACTCAAAGCCCTGTAATTGATGCTCATCTGCATATCGTCGTATGGCACGGCCCAACTTGCCTTTGCAACCAAACACCATGGTGCGCTTCGGGCTCATGGGCTTGGCGTCCTTGAGCATGGGGTGGTGCAGGTCGGCCTCGCTACGCTCGGACTCCTCCAGCGGGATGGGCCACTGAATGTTGAGTTCAGGGTCCGCGAGGTTCACGAACGTGTACGTCTTCTTCTGCTCCAAGCTCCAGTGCGCGTTCACCAGATACGTGTACGCGGTGCCGTCTTCGAGGGCCTGGAAGCTGTTGCCCACGCCACGCGGCACATAAATCGCACGACTCGGATCCAGACGAGTCGTGAACACCTGTCCGAAGCTCTCGCCCGGACGCAAATCGACCCACGCGCCGAATATCTCACCGGTCGCGATGCTGATGTACTTGTCCCATGGCTCCGCGTGGATGCCGCGCGTCACGCCCTTCGTCGCGTTGAAGCTGATGTTGTTCTGCACCGGGCCGAAATCCGGCAACCCCAGCTTCAGCATCTTCGCACGCTGCCAGTTCTCCTTGAACCAGCCACGATTGTCACCATGCACCGGCAGGTCGAACACCAACAGACCCGGGATGTTCGTCTTCTCGACCTTCAGTTCCTTCTCGAATTCAAATGCCATGATCGGATCACTGTCCCTGCTGCTTGTACTTGGCTTCGGTAGCGGCCTTCGCCGGCTCCCACCAGTCACGGTTGTCCGTGTACCACTTGATGGTCTGCTCCAGACCCTTCTGGAAATCCGTGTGGGTCGGCTTCCAACCAAGCTCGGTCTGCAGCTTGGTGGAATCGATCGCGTAGCGGCGGTCATGTCCGGGACGGTCCTTGACCCAGTCGAATGCGTCAGGATCCTGGCCCATCACGGTCAGGATGTCGCGCAGCACCGTGATGTTGTTGCGTTCACCGTTCGCACCGATCAGGTAGGTCTCCCCCAGACGGCCCTTGGTCAGGATGGTCCACACGCCCGTGGAGTGGTCGTCCGTGTGGATCCAGTCGCGCACGTTTTCACCATTGCCGTACAGCTTCGGTTTCAGCCCTTCCAAGATGTTCGTAATCTGGCGCGGGATGAACTTCTCCACATGCTGGTACGGACCATAGTTATTCGAGCAGTTAGAAATCGTGGCGCGAATGCCGAACGTGCGATGCCAGGCGCGCACCAACAGGTCCGAGCTGGCCTTCGTGGAGCTGTAAGGGCTGGACGGATGATACGGAGTTTCTTCCGTGAACTTTGCCGGATCATCCAAGGCCAAGTCGCCGTATACTTCGTCCGTGCTCACGTGGTGGTAGCGCACATCGTACTTGCGAGCCGCCTCCAGCAAGCGGAATGTGCCCTCCACGTTCGTCTTTAAGAACGGCTCCGGGTTAGCGATCGAGTTGTCGTTGTGGGACTCGGCCGCATAATGCACGATAGCATCATGGCCCGGCACAATCTTGTCGAGTAATTCGGCATCGCAGATGTTGCCATGCACGAATTCCACGCGATCGCCCAGAATGCTCTTAATGTTTTCCAGGTTGCCTGCATAGGTCAGCGCATCCAACACGGTGACATGCACATCGGGATGATTGCTGTACACGTAGTGCACGAAGTTCGAACCGATGAAGCCACAGCCACCGGTGACAATGATGTTCTTCGGGGAGAATAGTTCTTCAGCCATAATGACCATGCTAGCAAGGCGACCCGATACCATCCCTGATGGGTAGTGCTGCTCGCTAAGACGAATGGGGTCGAGTAACAAACCACAGAGATGACCCTACAGCGATTTCTCCTAATCCAATAAAAACTGTATGCTAACTTATACGATAAAACGTTACAACCTAATCGGAATATGGGCGCATATGATTCAGACATCAAATAAATTTGATATTTTTATACGGAAAAATATTACTCAATTTATTTTAAAACTCATATTACTTATCGTTCCCAATTTATTAGTTTTAGCCATTGTCTACCCCGGATTCATTCAAGCCGACCATCAAAATACCATCGCATATATCACCAATGGAAGATTCGATGAATGGCATTCCTTGCTCTGGGGCTTCTTTGCTTATCCATTTCTTTACCTCTCAGGTTCAATCGCAGTCTATGGAATTGTACAAATAGCAATATTCGCTATTTCTATACAGTATTCCTTGCATACTTTACAGAAAATAGATATTCTTTCGAACCGCTCAACATGGATTTTAACATGCATCTTTGCATTATCCCCAACATTTCTTATGTACAATGAACTGTATAGTTCAGATGTCATCTTCAGCATATTGCTTACCCCCCTCACTACGATGCTCATCTACATCTGGAAGACAAAGGGCAAGATATTATCTCAGATTCCTTTTACGATTTCTCTTACTCTACTCTTTTATATCATATTCGAATTACGTAAGAATGCCGCACTAATTATTATATTCGGCTTCGCGTTTCTCTTTTTCTTATTCAAGAAGTACCGTAAACAATCTTTCCTTATGCTTATCGGGTGCGTAGGACTCATACTATGCACCAGTCTATTCAATACCTATGTATTGCAGACAACAAAATCACCATCACAGGAATTGCTCTCAGTGCCTGTACAACAAATTGGACGGGCATTTGCAGACGGCGGGAAAATCCCCGATGAAGCGAAAAAGACTTTGGAAAAAATACGCCCACTAAGCGAATGGAAAACAGACTATCGTCCAGAGAACTCTGATTATCTTAAATTCAACAATAAACATCCCGATAAAGAAAAAGTTACTCTAACACCGGCATTCATAAAGGCTTGGGCAACTATAGGGGTCAACAATCCCCGCTCATACGTCAAAGCATACGTTGATCTTATGTATCCATATTGGCAACTTGGAGCCACTCGATCCACAACACTTATCTATGTCGATTTTGCAAATCATGACAATTACACAGTAACCGCTTGCGCAAACGCATGTAATACAAATTACATTAAACAATTTGATATGAAAAACACAACTTGGCAGGATCGTTTCAGCAGAGCTGAACTTATTATTGATGGCCTCCACATACCGCTTTTAACCGATTTGGCAGATTTCATATTCTTCAATAGAGCACTTCCTCTATGGATTTTTATCATTGGACTGATAATCTCGTTGAAAAAGAAAGTGACACGTTATTATTTGCTTGTTTCCCTGCCGCTGTGGTGTATCCTGCTGTCCTTGCTGGCTTTTTCACCCGTTGCATGCTTCCGCTATGCATTACAAATGTATTATCTAATGCCATTACTTGTTTCTTACTTGGTATTCATTAGTAAACGAAACAAAATGCCCAACGAAAATGTAGCGTAGGAACATACGACTATATAAATACACGAGCAAGGTAGTGCCGTTTTCTTGGACTGTGAGCCGAGGAGGAAACGGCCATGGCGAAGTACAGCAAGGAGCAGCGTCGGTGTGCGGTTGAGTTGTATGTGCGGTACGAGTGCTGCGCTGCGGATGTGATCCGCGAGCTGGGTTATCCCAGTCGGGAGGCGTTGCGCATGTGGCATCGCGACTGGCTCGAGGAGCAGAGGACGGGGGTGCCGTCGAGTCGTGGGGTGAATTGGCTGCTCGTAGGATTCCGCGTGCATGGGCGGCACCATGAGATTACGTCGCAAAAAACCCGACCGAGTTCTCCACGCTGCCCTTCTCGTTGCCCGAGTACGGATTGCAGAACCGGACCTCGAGCCGGTGATGCGCCACGAACGCGGAGAGCATCCCAGTCAACGTGACCTCGCCCTTCACGTTGCGACGGCCCGCACCGGCCGGCGGCAACCGGCCGAATCCAATTCGAATCGCAACTCGGGAATATACAGGCGGCG
>OBYO01000604.1_pt1 | contig 13451 bp, 10 predicted proteins | sample 1476771 | NCBI WGS metagenome assembly OBYO01 (sample SAMEA2580202, study PRJEB22360) | human gut metagenome | biome: human gut; feature: human-associated habitat; material: faeces | place: Denmark | collected 2008/2010 | reverse complement strand
GAGCACCTGCCTTGCAAGCAGGGGGTCAGGAGTTCGATTCTCCTCATCTCCACCATATAAAAAAAGAGTTCGACAATCAGTCGAACTCTTTTTTTATTATCTGCTCTTGTTTACAACTTCTATGACCTTGTTTCGCCTTCTTTTTAGCTTGTTCCAAGGCCCGCACGTCGCCGGCATACTTAGACAGAACAACAAATGTACAAATTGCAATAAACCATACTGCATAGGTATCAAAAAAGTGAACAAAAGCTGCGGCGATCAAGGCTCCGGCAACAAAGCTGCTGACCATGATGCTGTAGTTTACGGCTTGCCTCTTCATCTTGTCATGCTTATAATCATGTCGCCAATGATGATACCAGGATATCAGCATGCGTTGATAGTTTCCTGATGTCATAAATAAAGAATACGGTTCCGACTCAATCTGAATGCCTCTGAAGGATATCATAACAATGCCTGCCGTATACGCCAACAAGGCTACCCAAACAATGGCATGGCATGATATGACGGGAAGAATTAAAGTGACAGCCAAAAAAGGACAAATATTCCAAGCTCGCCAGTAAGGTGTCTTTTCCCAGCGTTCCACAATCATACCAGTCCAAAAGCCGAGGGTAAAAAAGAGAACCGACAGACAACGAATGGCCACTCCTTCCATATTTCCATATTGAATATCCGAAATAAGAAAGATTATATTACCCGTTTGTAAAGCCACAAGAGTCCCGAACTTAAGCTGGCAATATACGTCAAGAGCCCCGCCGATAATTCCGAATAAGACGGCTATAATCCTCCTGTGATGAGGCAAAAAAATAACGTTATTCATAGAAAGTCCCTTCCGAGTTTATTGGGTACAGTCCGTACTTTCGGACAGTCTATAAATCCCATACTTCAATGCCTGTTTGCGGATCCTGCTTTCTTCCAATAACAAAGCCTTCCGTCACGTCCATGACGATTTCGCCGGTGTAACAAATACGGGCCCATTCCAAATGACCGCCGAAATTCTTTACTTCACCGTCATCGTCCAGATAGGCAAACATGGCATGTGCATGCGTATGTAGGCTACCGTCCTTCATGGTTGTTACATTCCCGATAAGAGAGGTCATTTCAAACATGCCCTCTTTTTTATGGTCAAGAAAATCATGTTTTTCTTCAATATACGTGCCTACCGTAATCTTATCACAGGCACCGATCCCGTTAAACACGGCTGATTGGATGCCTTCTTTCATGCAAACGGACGTAAGCGAAGCAATTACTTCGTCATCCTTATCCAGCCTTATATAAATACGCTGTCCCGCTTTTTTGTAATCCATGGTTCTACTTCCTATCTGATAAAATTCGTATATATTTTCTGCGGCGTTTGCGGCACTTCAACACCGGCTTTCTTACCTGCTTCCACACAGCGGAGCGCCCACACCATATTGGTTCCCAGGACCTGCATGATTTGAAGACCTTCCGCATCCTGTCTTACTTCATCAGGCGTATTTCCATGCACCATATTCCAATAGTTGGAGGAAACGATGAGACTTTCATGATAAGCTAAATACTTGTACAAAACATCGAGAGTAGCACTGGTGCCGGCTCTACGTGCCGACGCTATGGCTGCTGCCGGCTTGTGACGCAAATAGTTACCGCCTACAGCCGACAACATGTCCATGAAAGTCACCATTTCTCCCGAAGGCGATGCCCAGTAAACCGGTGACCCTATAATAACTCCGTCCGCTTCTTTCAGTTTTTCCGCCGCTTCCGCTACGACAGCCTTATCCGGCACGGCATGCACAATTTCCGTTTCAATTCCTTCTTTATTCAACACGCCCGCCACTTCTTGCAAAGCCGTATAGGTACATCCGTTTTTACGACGACTGCCGTTTAATAATAACACTCTCATATATATATCCTCCCCTGCATATAATTTATACAATTATGTTTGATTATAGCCCTGCTAAGCCTTATTGGCAATGAAAAAGCGGAAGAGTTCATCTCTTCCGCTTTTATGTCTATTGCTCCAAGGCCCTTACAAAATCCCGACCAAATTGTACACACAGCTTTCGTGATTCTTCGTCAGGGACCCACATAACCTTCAAGTCATCGGCAATAACCCGAAAACCGCCGGCTTCCAAATGTTCATGAATTTGCTTCGGTGCTTCGCCGGTCCACCCATATGAACCGAAGGCGGCGGCCTTCTTATTTTTAAACTTCAGCCCTTTCATCATTTCCAAAATACCGCCGATAGAATACATAAACCCGTAATTAACGGTGGGAGAACCGACAAGGACAGCCTTTGATTTAAATACTTCCGTACAGATATCATTTTTATCTGCCTTAGATGAATTCATCAACTTTACCGTTACTGTCGGATCGGCCTCACGAATGCCCGCGGCAATACATTCAGCCATACGTCGAGTTGAATTCCACATGGTATCATAAATCAATGTAATTTGATTTTCCTGATAAGCGTCGGCCCATTTTTGATACATTTCAACGATTTCCAAAGGATTGTTTCGCCAAATAACCCCGTGACTGGGACAAATCATCTTAACCGGCACATTCATATCCAAAATTTCTTTAATTTTTCTCGTCACCATAGGACTGTAAAGATTCAAAATATTAGCATAATACTTCATGGCTTCATGAAAGAGTTCTCCCTGGTCCACCTTGTCGTTATACAACGATTCGCTGGCAAAATGTTGTCCGAAGCCGTCATTACTGAAAAGAATTTCCTCACCGGTCATATAGGTAAACATCGTATCGGGCCAGTGCAGCATGGGGGCTTCAATGAAGACAAGCTTACTGTCGCCCAAATCAAGGGTATCTCCCGTCTTTACCGTAACAAAATTCCAATCCTGATGGTAATGCCCGCGAATAATGGCCTCACCCTTTTTCGTACAATAAATAGGGGTATCAGGTATTTCCGCCATAAGTAAAGGCAGCGCACCGCTATGGTCGCTTTCATTATGATTCATGACAATGTAATCGATGTCTTTTAAATCGATTTCTTCCTTTAACCGTTCGACAAATTCTCGATCGTACGGGCCCCAGACAGTATCCATAAGAACAGTCTTCTTATCGCGAATTAAATACGAGTTATACGATGAACCCTTATCTATCGAATATTCCTTGCCGTGAAAGTAAACCAATTCCCAGTCGACCTTGCCGACCCATGTAACCTTATTCGTAATCCTTTTAGCCATATCGTTCCCTCCTTACAACAACTTATTTCCTTATTACATCTTCATTATATTCTTTATTCTTTTCTATAGACGTTGTTTTTGTAACAAGAGCCTTGCCGACGTATCACTTATCGACAAGGCTCTTTCTTACCACTCTTTATATGTATGTTCAAAAATATATCCTTGGCGATAGGCTGCCAAGAGGCATTTCAAATCTTCTATCATTTGCAGAATTTTCTTGCCCGTATCCGTATCCCCGATCATAACTCGTTTCGGTTCCAATTCTACTTGAACCGATTCGGATAAAATATCGGAATTGGACGACAATACCGATTCTACATCTCGGAAGGGATAGTGAGCCTTCAGCCGCAACCCGTGGGAATTAAAAATCAGTGTATAGCCGGCAATACCCGTAGACCCCTGATAAGCCTTACAAAAACCGCCGTCTATACAAATCCCCTTACCGCCGGCGCGTACAGGGTTTTCCCCTTTTTTCACCTTAACCGGCGTATGACCGTTGATAATATGTCCTTGCGGCGAGTCGATGCCGAACTCATGTAAAATACGAACACAATCTGTTTCAATACGATTTAACGTATAGTAAGGGTTTTGCGGTTCCTTCCACGTCGACTCATCGGAAATATAACTTCGTTCCAACGTCTTTACAATACGTCCCGACATAGGAGAATCGTAACCGCACCATAAATACCACATAAAGTCCAAACTATCCCGGTCGCGCTTTTCAAAAGCTCTCCGCGCCATTAAGTCGGCTTTATCCATAAATTCTCGACCCTTATACCGTTTGCCGTCTACATATACTTCCGTAAAACTACCGTCTTCGTTCATCGGAATACCTCCATGAAAAAGGAGGTTCCCGTTATATGTACGGTAAACAGACCCGTGGCTGTAGAAAAAACGCATGTGTCGCTGCAATCGCTCACTGTTCAGAAATTCTCGCTTAATTTCATTCAAAAGACGCTCTTCACCTTCACTGAGCCGATACGGGGCCTTGCGATCGACAGTGGGAAAATCTGTCGTCGTTAATTCATATGTGCCTGAGGGTAAGGTTACCTTACCGCCGTCAAAGTCGAAATCTTTAAAAATGAGGCGGTCGTTCATACCATACTCGGAATGGCGCATAATCGTCTGCCCTTCCAACTTGCACAGCATGACATTAATAGCTTTTACCATCGGGTCCAATCCGTCTTCGGCCGTGTAGTTTTCCAAGGCAAAAAGAGCCAAAGAACGCAAGCTGATTCCGTAACCGTTTTCCAAAATTTCCAAGTTATGATAGCGTACGTTATTTCTTAATACGTTGATAATGCACGCTTCATCACCGGCAGCGGCCCCCATCCACAAGATATCGTGATTCCCCCATTGAATATCGAGAGAATGGTGCCTCATCAGCTCATCCATAATTCTGTCGGCATGAGGCCCGCGGTCATAAATATCCCCTATAATATGTAGGTGATCCACAGCCAGACGTTTTATTAAATCCGTTAAAGCATAGACAAAATCTCGTGAGCTTCCGGTCTCTAATATGGAATCAATAATTTTAGAATGATAGACGTGACGATTCTTATCTTCATCCGGTTGAGCATGCAAGAGCTCGTCAATAACAAAGCGGAAACTTTCGGGCATGGCCTTACGCACCTTGGAACGCGTGTATTTAGATGACAATAACTTCGCCAACCGCAACAAATGATGCAAGGTCGTACGCGCCCATTTGTCATTCACAAGGCCGGCTTCCGTCATGGCATCCAACTTTTCTTTCGGATAGTAAATAAGGGTCAATAAATCGTCCTGATCTTCTTTGGGCAAAGAATTCTTAAAAATCATCTCTACCTTTTCTCGAATAACGCCGGAACAATTGTTAAGAATATGCAAAAACGCTTCATACTCACCGTGCAGATCACTCATGAAGTGCTCCGTCCCCTTAGGCAGGTTGACGATGGCCTGCAGGTTAATAATTTCCGTAAACGTAGCCGCCTGGTTCGGATAGTCTTTCGATAAAAGTTCCAAATACCGTAAATATTCAGGTGAATAACTGCCCTCTCGCTTCATAGACAACACACCTTCCCTGTATTTCGCACATTAACATTTATAATGCCTGACAATATGAATTATACCTTGTTATTATACCATAGATTACCTGTTTTTCCCCATGAAAAAGGAGCCTTCCGCCCATATCGTGCGGGAGACTCCTAAAGGAATAACCCTATCTTATTTTCCCATATGCTTCATGACTTCCTGCATTTCTTCAGGACTCATAGATTGCATGGCTTCCGTCATCATCTTCATGGCTTCAGGTGTCGGCCCGGCTCCCGATGACTTGGCTTTTTTCATGGCGGCAATAATCTTTTCTACCTTTTCACTGACAGCTTTCGTTTCCGCACCGTCTTGTGCCGCCACTCCTTGAAGTGACATGCTTTCAACTCCTTTAACCAAATACTGAATGCATTCGACCGTCGTCTGGGCCAAATTTACTTGCCAAAACTCTCCGGCTGTCGTCAGCTTATAAATCACTCCGTTATTTTCTACAAGTCCTTGCTTTTCCCATAAATCATAGAGCCACTTTAAGTCGGATAAGCGAGGATCTTCTCCGACCAGCAGGTCTACATTAAAGTAGCCTTGTTCAATTTGTGCTAACGTTTTATTTACCAAAGGCTGAATATCCGATTCTTTTACTAAAGCCATAAAGGGTTTCTTTTTTTCCTCTACAGCCGTTGCATACGTGTCGAGAGTTCTATAGAGCATGGTCGAATAACCGTCCACACGACCGCCGGCCCCGCTACCGAAAGGAAACATGGTAACTCCCGTTTTAGCCAATGTATTATACAAACTCCGTTCCCTGTTGGTCTTAGCCCAATGGGCGGCACTGAGCCGACGACAATTGTGTTTCATCAAATATTCTCGCCCAAACTCGAACATGCGAGCCTGTTCTTTCGTCGTAGCCGCCGGGTCCAAAGCGCCTGCCTGAATACGTTTAGCCAAATCGCTGTTATCGTATACATTGAGCTGATATAAGTCAGCCCCGTCGGCAGCTGACGTCATAAGACATTCCAAGTCATCACGCCATACGTCCATGGACTGAGACGGCAACCCGTAAATCAAGTCGATAATGACAACGCACTGATTGTAAGCCTGAAGTTCTTCCAATCGTCGCAAAACAGTGTCTTTATCATCCAGACGTCCCACTTGACGTCGAACTTTCGTATTAAAAGACTGGACCCCTAAGGACATGCGATTCACACCTTCAGCCATCCACACATCCATCTTTTCAGGAACCAAATCATGAATTCGACCTTCTAACGTTAATTCATAATCATTGGCTAAAGGCAAGCAGGTACGAATAGCCCGTAAAAGACGTTCTGCATTTTGTGTCGACAGTGAAGTCGGTGTCCCGCCGCCGATAAAAACGGAATGAATTAACCCGTTTTTTAATCGCGGCTCATGGCATTCTCTTTCCAAATCCTTTATCAAAGAGTCCACGTATGCATCTTCAACAGCCTGATCCGTTCCATTTTGGAAAAAAGCACAATACAGGCACTTGGTCTTGCAAAAAGGTATATGAATATATGCCGTCTGTGTCGGTTTACCCGTAGGCTTTTTACTCATTAATCCCTGCCAAATTTTCTGAGCCTCGCGAGGATTTACGGGCGTTCCGTCAATACCGGCATGGACAACCCGCTTGCGTGGAAACCCCTCTGTTAAAGGATCCACTCCGATTCTTCCGAATTGAAATTCCCGCTGTTCTGAAGGCAGACTCTCATACAGTTCTTTCAGCCCCATACTATGCCTCACTCACTTTTTTCGTTACGCGTACTGCAAAAGCACGTGCCGCCGCCAAGTCCGCTTCATCCGGATGCTTAGCCGCTTCAGCATGGCGAGCTTCGCTTTCAGGATTTTTTCCGTGCGGCGAGTCTGCCGGAAACCGCTTGTACATCATTTCAATTAACTTCGGATCCACGGCTCCTTGACAAATAAAGGAGTCGACTACTTCCGTATGTGCCGGCACAAGTTCCGTAGCGGAAATCAAGCACTTATGGGCATGTTCCGATGCCGGATTGGCTCCGAGAGTTGCAAAAACAGCCACCTTCTTTGCCGTTAAAGTTTCCAAAACCTTCTTTGCTTCTTCGTCAGCCGTTCCCTTATCAACCCAAAAGCCTGCAAAAACACAGTCATAGGAACTTAAGTCTGTAGGTGCTTCAGCCGCTGCAACGCACGGCGTGCCTTCCGGCAAGGCGGAAACAATCGCTTCGGCAACCTTTTTTGTATTACCTGTCCGAGACGAGTATACTACCATGTATTTCATACATTCATCCTCCTGAAAAATCACCTTATAAAAACGTCAAAACAACATAAAACCCGGATTCATCATACCAAAAGCACTCCGACCCTTCTACTCCGTTCAGTCCGTCAATAATCCGTTCGGACATTAACTTTTATCTACTCGGAAAACTACATTTTCCTATGGTGAAAACGGCAAGGATGGAAGTCCTTGCCGTTAAAAATTCTAATAACTTCTGCGAAATTCGCCGGGAAGCTGTCCCGTTATCTTATGAAAGGCTACGGCAAACTTACTGCTGTTTTCATAGCCCACACAGTTGGCAATTTCCATAATACTGTCATCCGTTTGCAATAACATCTTCTTGGCCTTTACCATACGGTACTCTTTAATATATTGCGATACGGTACAACCGTATACGCCTTTAAAACATTTTTTCAGCGTTGTCGGTGCAATTCCGTGTTCCTTAGCCAGTTGCTCTATAGTAAACTTTTTCATCATATTTTCCGTAATTTCCTTACGAATAGCTTTCACAAGGTTTACCTGTTGCAACGTAAAGGATTCTCTTTTTTCTGCAGGCACCTTTTTTATAGTGCTTAAAAGAAGCAATATTTCCAAAACTTTAATGCGAAAATACTGGTCTTTAATAGACTCGGGAACATGATAAAGTTCATAAAATAAATGCTTCAGGCTCGCATCTTCTCTCATAATCATGCCGAAATCACGTTTATCACAAAGACGCCGACTCATGGCTTCCAAGTCGATAACCCCTACACCCAACTGGCGATCCATCGTTTCCTGAGCCTTAGGTAAATTAAGCAACAACGTGACTCCGTGATAATGAGCCAAAGGAAACACCGACGTATGACAATAAGCACTGCAGCGCCTCCAACCGACGGACATATCCCCTTCTCCCATGTACAAGTATTCTCCGTTTTTGAAGTTACATTCAATACGTCCCGTCTCGCAATGATTAATAGCAAATACATCGGGCATAGGCTTGGCTTCACACGAAAGTTCCGGCCGGTGAATATCCATGTACATAATCATAATGCCGGGATATACACTGTACCCGGTCATTACGGCCTGCCCTTTACTATCTTTAATTTCGTACACACTCCCGTTCTGTACCGTTCCCGAGGCGTACATTTCATGAGCGTTTTTCATATGTATGTCCTTTCCGCATACAGCTAACTTATTTTCGTTAAATTGCGTTTCTTTCATATCTCAATGTTACGATATTTTGATAATACATGTCAATATTGCCTATGTCTTGTTAAATTGCGACATGTATAAGTCATAATACTCGCCACGGACTTTCATCAATTCTTCGTGCGAGCCGCTCTCACAAATACGACCGCCGGACAAGACAATAATTCGATCCGCATGACGAACTGTCGCCAACCTGTGAGCAATGGTTAACGTCGTCCGTTTTCGAGACAGCTCAGCCAGAGACTGCAAGACTTGTTTTTCCGTTTCATTGTCCATGGCTGCCGTCGCTTCATCTAAAATAAGGACAGGGGGATTTTTCAAAAATACGCGAGATAAGGATAAGCGTTGTTTTTGACCTCCTGAAAGCATGACTCCCCGTTCACCGATATAGCTGTCATAGCCGCGAGGCAACCTACTGATAAACTCATGGGCTCTGGCATCCTTCGCAGCCGCCTCAATATCGGCTTGCGTACTGTCCGTACGACCTAGACGAATATTTTCACTTACAGAGTCGGAAAAAAGATACATATCCTGTTGCACAATACCTATGCATTCATGCAAAGACTCCAATGTATATTCGCGAATATCTCGCCCGTCTAAGGTAATCTTGCCGCCCGTTACATCGTAAAACCGTAAAAGCAGGGATGCTACGCTGCTTTTTCCCGCTCCTGTAGGTCCTACGAGAGCCACTTGTTCGCCGGCTTTAACGGTCAGATTGAAATCTTTCAATACATGAGTCCCGTCAGGGTACGCAAAATCAACATGTTCAAAGACTACGTCCCCTTTAATGCGTCTTGAATCGGCTACAACGGATCCGCCCCGAACCTTAGGCTCAACCCGTATCAATTCCTGATAACGGCGAAATCCCGCCATACTGCGCTGATACTGTTCGGTCAAGGATGTAAGCTGCATAATGGGACGAAGAAACAGCATGAGATACATCAAAAAGGCGACCAAATCACTCATAGTCATGAGATCATTCATCATAAGGACGGCACCGACGACAATAATAGTCAAATTTATGGCATTGGAAAAAAAGGTGACGGTTCCCGCCATATACGCTTGATAGCGAAAAGTCCGCATTTGCGAATTCGCCAAGTCGGCCGTTACATCCGAAAACCGTTGATACGCACGATTTTCCCCGTTAAAAGCTTTGACAGCCCGTACTGCGGCAAGTATTTCCGTGGCCACACTGCCGACGACGCCCATGTGTTGACGCGTCTCGGCAAAAGCGGACTTCATTTTCCTGTTAAGGAAAATGGTATCTCCCGTTTTTAAAGCTACAAGCAGTAACACGAAAACGGCCAGTAAAGGATTAATATAAAAGAGGAAAAAGGCACTGCCCCCCATAGTGATTAAGCAGACTACTGCAAGATGCGGCATTTCGAAAATAATATTCCCTACTTCACCGATATCTCCCGTCACTCGGGATACAAGATGACCCGTTTTCTCCTTATCGAAAAAGGCAAAGTCCAAGTTTTCCAAATGTCGGAACAAGGAGTTGCGCAAATCCCGTTCCACACGTACCCCCATTGTACGGCCCACGCAATATACGCAATACGTAATCCCCAAACACAAAAGGTAGAGGCCCAAGAGCCCGGCACCCTCGTATAGGAGACTCTGCATATCACGGGCCGGCAAGACAACACCCAATATATGTCGAACAATCATGGGAAAGGTTACTTCCATTCCGGCCGTCAACAAAGCCCCTGCAATGACAAAGGCCAACGATTTTTTATAGGGCTTATAAAATTGAAATAAATCCATTTCATAGTCTCCGTAAAGAAGCGGCAAACATTCCCGCAAGAGAAGGTTTGCCGCTCAGACTGTGTCTTACCACTTCCATTCGGCACCGACACGCCACATACGTCCGTCAATATAAATAGCATCGATTTTCTTATTGAAAATATTGTCGACGCCGCCATATACGGAAAAGGCTTCGTTCAACTTTTTATTGAACGAGAAGTTCACCGTATTATAGGTGTACATCTTGCCGTCGTAGTGATAGTCGGATGCGAATTGATCCCATAAAACGGCACTGAATCCGTGAATCTTATCCTTATTGTCATAAATGAGTTGGAAAGTCGTCGTATTCTTAGCCCGATTATCTAACTGCGTGTGTTTCTTCTTATCAATGGCATCCAACCAGTTATGCGTAATCTTAGTAATCCAACGCTTGCCGATACGACGGCCCACTTCAGCTTCTATACCGTTAATCTGCGCATCATCGACGTTCACATAACGATAGTCGCTCGGTCCTGTAGGGCCTGTAAATCGTTCCGTCGTAATCAAATTGGTTACTTTATTGTTAAAGTAAGTCACCTTGCCGAACCAGGCACCCTTGTCCGCTTCTACGGAGAAGTCGAAGCTCTTCGACTTTTCCGGATCCAAGTCGGGATTGCCGTAAATATTAACCGTCATAGGTCCCATGGCACGGTGCATGCGCATGTATAACTCCGTAATAGTCGGAGCCTTATAGCCTAAGCCGTAATTAGCTTTAAAGCGCCAGAAGTTATTAAAGTTATAGGTAAGGCCCACCTTCGGTGTCACTTCCGAACCGAATTGACTGCTGTGTTCAAAACGTAAGGACGGAATAATATAGAGCTTATCGTTAACCTGCCACTGGTCTTGTACATAGGCAGCATAAGAATCGACCTTATGTGACTTCATAATCTTGTTCATACCCGACAGCGAGTCACCTAACCGGGTGCCGGCATACTTCACTCGACGGAATTCACCGCCATAAGTCAGATTATGCGAGTCGCCGATATAGGTCGTATTCTGTGCCTCTGTTACCCACGTACTGTATTTAGCTCTATCCATATCTTCTTTCGGATATTGTAAGTCGTAGTTAGCCGGTGTACCGGCAGGGGTCATAATCGGGCCGCTGGGTAAAATGCGTTCATTCAATAAATGGGAATACTTTTCCAAATCATTATAATAAGTTCTGAACTTATAGTCGTTTTTCTTCGTCTTTCCCGAATATTCTACGCTAAAACCTCGCGATTCATTGTCATACCATTCTTTTTTGTTTTTATTCGTCAAGCGCCAAGCAACGGGAGGCATAGAACCCGTAAAAATCCGCGATTTCGTATCGGGAAAATCGGAACGGAAGTTTTCCTTACCGTAATCTATATCAAAACGAAGCTTATTTTTATTAGCATTTTCAAAATCATATTGAGATGCCAAGTGAATAAGCTTTCTCATGCCGTACATAGACCGCGTGTATCCGTCCGTAATGGAGCTGACAGCATGCGTCATCGGGTTGATCGCTTCCGAGTGTCCGAAGCGGTTGAAGGGGCGGCGACGTTCCAAGCGGGCATCAATACTCGTTGACCACCGGCCGTGTTTACCGAAGTCGAAATTACCGTATTCCGACGTGCTGAGAGTTCCCGTCGATACGCCGAAGGTACCTCCCGCCTTTTTAGGCACGCGCGTAATAACATTAATAACGCCGCCCATGGCATCAGACCCGTACAGAGAGCTGGACGGCCCGCGAACAATTTCAATACGGTCAATATCACTGACATTGAGTCTTTGCAATGCATAGACGTTCGTCGTATTGGATGCGTCTTCACCGGCAATACGCTTGCCGTCAACAAGAATCAGGGTGTGATTTGTACTCATACCGCGGAGCTGCACAGAGTTTCCCGTCATACCCGCTTTCGATAAATTCAAGTTATCAGCCAAAGCCAGTGCGGACAATACATTATCAGCACCCATGCGCTGAATATCTTTAGCCGTAATGACTTCCGCCGACTGAGGTTCCGTTTTTAAAAGTTCTTGCGTTCGCGATGCCGTAACGAGGATTTCCCCGCTATATACTCCGTGTCCCTTTGTATCTTCCGTTGTCGCACCGGTCGTGTCGGCGGCAATTGCCGTACCGGCAACCGTAGCTGCCAAAGCTGCTAAAACAAGTAATCGAATCGGTTGTTTCATCGTAATCCTCCTGTTATGATTTAGTTTTATCTTTACGCAAATAGGGGAAACACATGGGATAATACCGCCCGTTTTCTTCTACTTCCGTAATGGTCACGTTTACATCGTATAGGGTTTCTAAAATCTCCTTACAAAATACATCTCTCACCGGTCCGTCAGCTACAATCTCTCCATCTTTCACGGCAATGAGACGATGACTGAAGCGGGCCGCATGATTTAAATCATGCATAACCATAATAACCGTAATAGCCGTCTTCTCATGAAGGTGTACGACAAGATCCATTAACTCAAGCTGATAATGGACATCCAAAAAAGTTGTCGGTTCATCAAGGAGCAGAATTTTCGGTTCCTGAGCCAAGGCCATGGCCAACCAGGCTCTCTGCCTCTCACCGCCCGACAAGGCACCGGTTCTCTTATATTGCATGCTCGTAAGGCCCGTAACCTTTAATGCATGCTCAACGGCCGCCTCGTCATCCTGTGATAATTGGGAAAAAGCCGATTGGTAAGGGATACGACCGCATGCCGCTAATTCCCGCACGGTCATATCTCCCGGGGCTTGTGCCGACTGCGGCAGGACGGAAATATGTTTTGCCACGGCTTCCGACTTTAACTCTTTCAAGTCTTTACCGTTTAAATACACAGCCCCACCCGTCGGCTTCAGCAACCGACCCAAGGCTTTCAACAAGGTCGACTTACCGGAACCGTTCGGTCCGATAATAGAAACGATTTCGGGTTTTAAAAAGGCGGCACTCATATTCGAAGCAATGACGGTTTTGCCGTATTGTAAGTGTCCGTTGCGAATTTCCAATGTATCACTCACGAGCGCATCCTCCTTTTCAGTAAATATAAGA
>OBYO01000577.1_pt1 | contig 14055 bp, 8 predicted proteins | sample 1476771 | NCBI WGS metagenome assembly OBYO01 (sample SAMEA2580202, study PRJEB22360) | human gut metagenome | biome: human gut; feature: human-associated habitat; material: faeces | place: Denmark | collected 2008/2010 | reverse complement strand
GTGATGTATTCAACGTACTGGCAGAGAATGTCTTTATTCAGACCAATCATCGAACCGTCGCGGAACAGATAATCCGCCCAGTCTTTCTCCTGTTGAGCTGCCTGAACAAACAGGTCATAGCACTCCTGCTTACACTCTTCGGCAATTTCCGCCATCTCAGGATCGTCCGCGCCGCTGCGCAGCAGATTCAGCATATGCTGGGTGCCGGTCAGGTGCAGGGCTTCGTCGCGGGCAATCAGGCGAATAATTTTGGCGTTGCCTTCCATCAATTCGCGTTCTGCAAATGCGAAGGAACAAGCAAAGCTGACGTAGAAACGAATCGCTTCCAGCGCGTTAACGCTCATCAGGCAGAGATACAGTTTTTTCTTCAGCTCGCGCAGGCTAACGGTCACAGTTTTACCGTTAACGGTGTGGGTACCTTCGCCCAGCAGATGCCAGTAGCTGGTCATTTCGATCAGCTCATCGTAATAGCTGGAGATCCCTTCCGCACGTTTCTGGATCTGCTCGTTGGTGACGATATCGTCAAACACAACAGACGGATCGTTAACGATATTACGAATGATATGAGTATAGGAACGGGAATGAATCGTTTCTGAGAACGCCCAGGTTTCGACCCAGGTCTCCAGTTCCGGGATCGAGATCAGCGGCAGCAGTGCCACGTTCGGGCTACGGCCCTGAATGGAATCCAGCAGCGTCTGATATTTCAGGTTGCTGATAAAGATGTGTTTTTCGTGTTCAGGCAGTGCCTGGTAATCGATACGGTCGCGAGAAACGTCAACTTCTTCCGGACGCCAGAAGAAAGAGAGCTGCTTTTCGATCAGCTTTTCGAAGATGTCATATTTTTGCTGATCGTAGCGAGCCACGTTGACCGGCTGACCAAAGAACATCGGTTCTTTGAGCTGATCATTTTTCGTCTGTGAAAAGGTGGTATATGCCATGAGTGTGTCCTGTGGTTTTATTACCCCTCACCCTAACCCTCTCCCGCAAGGGGAGAGGGGACGGTTTGGTGCAAAGGCTGGGGGATTATCAGATCTTACATGCGCCGCTTTCGCAGCCATCGTCCTGGATTGACGGTACCAGATCGTCCTGCGCGTCTTCAGCGCCGTCACGGGTGTTCTGATAATACAGCGTTTTGACCCCGAATTTGTAGGCGGTGAGCAGGTCTTTCAGCAACTGCTGCATCGGCACTTTTCCTGACGGGAAACGTGACGGATCGTAGTTGGTGTTAGCAGAGATCGACTGATCGATAAATTTCTGCATGATACCTACCAGTTGCAGGTAGCCATCGTTACCCGGCATTTCCCACAGCAGCTCATAGGCGTCGTGCAGGTGCTCGTAGTCCGGCACCACCTGGCGCAAAATACCGTCTTTCGACGCTTTGATGCTGACGTAACCGCGCGGCGGTTCAATACCGTTAGTGGCGTTAGAGATCTGTGAAGAAGTCTCTGACGGCATCAGGGCAGAAAGCGTGGAGTTACGCAGGCCGTGCGTTTTGATTGATTCACGCAATGCTTCCCAGTCGTAATGCAGCGGCTCATTAGCGATGGTATCCAGATCTTTCTTATAGGTATCGATCGGCAGGATCCCTTTCGCGTAAGTGGTTTCGTTAAACCACGGGCACGCGCCTTGCTCTTTTGCCAGCTCGTTAGACGCTTTCAGCAGGTAATACTGAATCGCTTCGAAGGTTTTATGCGTCAGGTTGTTGGCGCTGCCGTCGGAGTAACGCACACCGTGCTTCGCCAGGTAGTAAGCGAAGTTGATCACACCAATACCCAGCGCACGACGACCCATCGCTCCACGTTTGGCGGCCGGGATCGGGTAATCCTGATAATCCAGCAGCGCGTCAAGTGCACGAACCGCCAGAATTGCCAGCTCTTCCAGTTCATCCAGGCTATTAATTGCGCCCAGGTTGAAAGCAGACAGCGTACACAGCGCGATTTCACCGTTCTCGTCGTTGACGTCGTTCAGCGGTTTGGTCGGCAGGGCTATCTCCAGGCACAGGTTAGACTGACGCACTGGCGCGATGGCCGGATCAAACGGGCTATGGGTATTGCAGTGGTCAACGTTCTGAATATAGATACGACCGGTAGACGCACGTTCCTGCATCATCAGCGAGAACAGCTCAACGGCTTTCACACGCTGCTTGCGGATGCTGTCGTCTTTCTCATATTTGGTATACAGGCGTTCAAACTCTTCCTGATCGGCGAAGAATGCGTCGTACAGCCCCGGTACGTCGGACGGGCTGAACAGGGTGATATCTTCACCTTTCAGCAGGCGGGTATACATCAGTTTGTTGATCTGTACCCCGTAGTCCATATGGCGCACGCGGTTGCCTTCCACACCACGGTTGTTTTTCAACACCAGCAGGCTTTCCACTTCCAGATGCCACATCGGGTAGAACAGCGTTGCCGCACCGCCGCGCACGCCGCCCTGAGAGCAGGATTTCACCGCTGTCTGGAAATGTTTGTAGAACGGAATACAGCCGGTATGGAACGCTTCACCACCGCGAATCGGGCTACCCAGCGCACGAATACGCCCGGCGTTGATGCCGATCCCGGCACGCTGGGAAACGTATTTCACAATCGCGCTGGAGGTAGCGTTGATGGAATCCAGACTGTCACCGCACTCGATCAGTACGCAGGAGCTGAACTGACGAGTCGGGGTACGCACGCCGGACATGATTGGCGTCGGCAGCGAAATTTTAAATGTGGAAACCGCGTCGTAAAAACGCTTCACATATTGCAGGCGCGTTTCACGCGGGTAGTTCGAGAACAGGCACGCGGCAACCAGAATATAAAGGAACTGGGCGCTTTCGTAGATTTCGCCGGTCACGCGGTTCTGTACCAGATATTTGCCTTCCAGCTGCTTAACGGCAGCATAAGAGAAGGTCATATCACGGTCGTGATCGATAAACGTGTCCATCTGCTTGAACTCTTCTTCCGTGTAGTCTTCCAGCAGATGATTATCGTATTTGCCCATCTCGACCATTTTCACCACGTGGTCGTACAGCGCAGGCGGCTCAAACTGGCCGTAGGCTTTTTTACGCAGGTGGAAGATCGCCAGGCGCGCGGCGAGATACTGATAATCCGGCGCATCACGGGAGATCAGGTCTGCGGCCGCCTTGATAATGGTTTCGTGGATGTCAGAGGTCTTGATACCGTCATAAAACTGAATGTGGGAGCGCAGCTCGACCTGGGAAATCGAAACGTTATGCAGTCCTTCTGCCGCCCAATCCAGAACGCGATGGATTTTGTCGAGATTGATGCGCTCTGTGCTACCGTCGCGCTTTGTCACCAGCAGATTCTGATTCATGTATGTCGTACCTGTTTTTGGAATTCTTTCCGCAATAGTTTCATGCAGACTACCTGTAGTACGGGAAGCTGCTTAGAACACTATATATAGGGGGTATGTTTGGGATTCACTGCAAGATAGTGTGAAAATGGCCCTCTTGCAAGTGCATAACTTTGTGGATAACTCAGGAAGGAAAAAGTGGCTTTCGCGCACCTTAGGTCAGACAAGGTGTCCGGGAAAGTCAATGGGAAGAGAAAAATTTGTTAAAAATAACTGTTCGGCGATTTCTTGAACGGCAGAATAGGTTGGATAAATTGATATAGATGGTTTATTAATCTTTTTGCTAATGATTGCAAAAATTGATCTAAGCACGAGTCATCACATAATCTGATGTATCAGTTGTGGTCAATATATAAGCGAATGTAAGCGATTGTTGATGTCGAAATGGTTGTTTTCTATTCGGTTATTGTTAAATGCGAAGCCATTTTGTTAATTTACCTTATATTATAAGAAAATTATTCATTACTTTAATTTAGTTTAAATATAACTGGTATCCCTTAAGGTTATTAACTTGAATTATGACGCACTGATACTATTCATCAAATAATAACAAAATAGCCATTGCATCGGGTTGGACAATTTACAAAAGAAAGATAACCCATATTGTATAATGCGTTTAAATATGCCGTCTTATATAAAATGATGGTTAGATGAATATGCGGATTATCTTTCTACGCAAGGAGTATTTATCTCTACTCCCGTCAATGATTGCATCTCTTTTCTCTGCTAACGGTTTCGCGGCGGCCATTGATTTATGCCAGGGATATGATATCAAAGCGAGTTGTCACGCCAGCAGGCAAAGCCTTTCAGGCATTACGCAGGACTGGAGTGTCGCCGATGGGCAATGGCTGGTTTTTTCGGATATGACCAATAACGCCAGCGGAGGAGCCGTATTTTTGCAACAAGGAGCGGAATTTTCACTATTACCAGAAAATGAAACTGGAATGACTCTGTTTGCCAATAACACCGTTACAGGAGAATATAATAACGGCGGGGCCATATTTGCTAAAGAAAACTCAACGCTGAATCTTACTGATGTTATTTTTTCTGGTAACGTCGCAGGCGGCTATGGTGGCGCAATCTATTCTTCTGGTACTAATGATACTGGTGTCGTCGATTTACGTGTCACTAACGCCATGTTTCGCAATAACATCGCTAATGATGGCAAAGGTGGCGCAATTTATACCATTAATAATGACGTTTATTTAAGTGATGTTATTTTTGATAACAACCAGGCATATACATCAACAAGTTACAGTGATGGCGATGGCGGGGCAATCGATGTTACCGATAATAATAGCGACAGCAAGCATCCTTCAGGTTATACGATAATAAATAACCCCGCCTTTACAAATAACACTGCCGAAGATTATGGCGGGGCGATATATACCAATAGCGCGACGGCTCCCTATCTTATTGATATTTCTGTTGATGACAGCTACAGCCAGAACGGCGGCGTGTTAGTGGATGAGAACAACAGCGCAGCAGGCTATGGAGATGGTCCTTCCACTGCGGCGGGTGGCTTTATGTATCTCGGCTTAAGTGAAGTTACCTTTGATATTGCCGACGGAAAAACGCTGGTTATTGGCAATACAGAGAATGACGGAGCTGTTGACTCTATTGCTGGTACCGGGTTGATCACCAAAACAGGTTCCGGCGATCTGGTACTTAATGCAGATAACAATGACTTTACTGGTGAGATGCAGATTGAAAACGGTGAAGTTACCCTGGGTCGCAGCAACTCCCTGATGAATGTCGGCGATACGCATTGCCAGGACGATCCGCAAGACTGCTACGGTCTGACGATAGGGAGTATTGATAAGTACCAGAATCAGGCAGAACTAAACGTTGGCTCCACCCAACAAACCTTTGTGCACTCATTGACGGGCTTTCAGAATGGCACTTTAAATATCGATGCTGGTGGCAATGTTACTGTTAATCAAGGCAGTTTTGCTGGCACCATCGAAGGTGCTGGTCAGCTCACCATTGCGCAAAACGGCAGCTACGTGCTGTCGGGGGCGCAGTCGATGGCGCTAACCGGCGATATAGTCGTTGATGATGGTGCGGTGCTTTCGCTGGAAGGCGACGCGGCAGATCTTACCGCTCTCCAGGACGATCCGCAGTCGATCGTGTTAAACGGCGGTGTGCTCGATCTCTCTGATTTCTCCACCTGGCAGAGTGGCACATCATACAACGATGGCCTTGAAGTCAGCGGCAGCAGCGGAACGGTTATCGGCAGTCAGGATGTGGTAGATCTTGCAGGTGGAAACGATATGCATATCGGCGGTGACGGGAAAGATGGCGTCTACGTGGTGGTCGATGCGGGCGACGGGCAGGTAAGTCTGGCAAACAATAATAGTTATTTGGGCACAACACAAATCGCCTCCGGTATGCTGGAGGTGAGCGACAACTCACAGCTTGGAGATACCCACTATAACCGCCAGGTTATCTTTACCGATAAGCAACAAGAAAGCGTGATGGAGATTACTGCCAATGTCGATACTCGCTCTACGACGACTGAGCATGGGCGTGATATTGAAATGCGCGCCGACGGTGAAGTGGCAGTTGATGCGGGGGTAGACACGCAGTGGGGCGCACTGATGGCTGACAGCAGCGGGCAGCATCAGGATGAGGGTAGCACATTGACTAAAACGGGGGCGGGTACGCTGGAGCTGACCGCCAGCGGTACAACGCAGTCGGCGGTACGTGTCGAAGAAGGCACCCTGAAAGGCGATGTCGCGGATATCCTTCCTTATGCTTCGTCACTGTGGGTCGGTGATGGGGCGACGTTCGTTACTGGCGCGGATCAGGATATTCAATCTATTGATGCTACTTCCAGCGGCACTATCGACATCAGCGATGGTACGGTTTTGCGCCTGACCGGGCAGGATACTTCTGTCGCCCTTAATGCCTCACTGTTTAACGGCGATGGGACGCTGGTGAATGCCACCGATGGCGTGACGTTGACAGGTGAGCTTAATACCAACCTTGAAACTGACAGCCTGACCTATCTTTCCGACGTGACGGTTAATGGCAATCTGACCAATACGTCCGGTGCGGTTAGCCTGCAAAATGGCGTCGCTGGCGATACGCTGACGGTAAACGGTGATTATACCGGCGGCGGTACGCTACTGCTCGATAGCGAATTAAACGGCGATGACTCGGTAAGCGATCAATTGGTGTTGAACGGTAATACTGCTGGCAACACAACTGTGGTGGTTAACTCCATTACAGGGATTGGTGAGCCGACATCGACAGGCATTAAAGTGGTTGATTTCGCAGCCGATCCCACGCAGTTTCAAAACAATGCGAAGTTCAGTCTGGCAGGCAGCGGCTACGTCAATATGGGAGCATATGACTACACGCTGGTGGAAGATAACAACGACTGGTATCTGCGATCGCAAGAAGTAACGCCACCATTGCCACCTGATCCAGACCCTGACCCAACACCCGATCCTGACCCAACACCCGATCCAATCCCCGCTTACCAGCCGGTGCTGAATGCCAAAGTTGGCGGTTATCTCAATAATCTGCGGGCGGCAAATCAGGCGTTTATGATGGAGCGACGCGATCATGCAGGTGGCAATGGTCAGACGCTGAATTTACGTGTTATCGGCGGACGTTATCATTACACGGCGGCAGGGCAACTGGCTCAGCATGAAGACACTTCTACGGTGCAGCTTAGCGGTGACCTGTTTAGCGGGCGCTGGGGCGATGATGGCGAGTGGATGCTTGGGGCGGTTGGTGGCTACAGTGATAATCAGGGCGAGAGCCGCTCGAATATGACCGGAACTCGCGCCGATAACCAGAACCACGGTTATGCCGTTGGGCTGACCTCAAGCTGGTATCAGCACGGTAATCAGAAGCTGGCTGGATAGCTGGCTGCAATACGCGTGGTTTAACAATGATGTTTCCGAACAAGACGATGGCACAGATCATTACCACTCGTCGGGGATTATCGCCTCGCTGGAAGCCGGGTATCAGTGGTTACCGGGGCGTGGTGTGGTGATTGAACCGCAGGCGCAGGTGATTTATCAGGGCGTGCAGCAGGATGATTTTACCGCCGCTAACCATGCGCGCGTGTCACAATCGCAGGGGGATGATATTCAGACGCGGCTGGGTTTACACAGCGAATGGCGTACCGCGGTTGGTGTCACACCAACATTAGATCTGAATTATTATCACGATCCCCATGCGACGGAAATTGAAGAAGATGGCAGCACTATCAGTGACGATGCGGTGAAGCGACGGGGTGAAATAAAAGTGGGAGTCACGGGCAATATCAGTCAGCGAGTGTCCCTGCGCGGCAGCGTGGCGTGGCAGAAAGGGAGTGATGATTTTGCCCAGACGGCAGGGTTTTTGTCGATGACGGTGAAATGGTAATCACTGTCTAGTCGGCACGGTTGCCGGATGCGGCGTAAACGCCTTATCCGGCCTACGGAGCATTTGTAGGCCTGATAAGACGCGGCAAGCGTCGCATCAGGCATTGGCTCGGCCAAACAACAACCTCACTTATTCTGCGTGTGCAGCATATAGTTCACATCCACGCCGGGGCCGAGTTTAAAAGTATTAGTGAGCGGGTTGTAATGTAGCCCGGTTATATGTCGCTCTTTAAGGCTTGTCTGATCTACCCAGCCAAGCAGTTCTGCCGGTTTAATAAACTTCTTCACATCATGCGTGCCTTTGGGCACCATGCGCAAAATATATTCCGCGCCAACCACCGCCATCAGCCATGACTTGCCGTTGCGGTAAGGCGTCGAGAAGCGAGAGTATGCCGTTGCGGTTAAGCGCCGAGAAAAAGACATCGCCGCCTGGTTTCACCAGTTGCGCACAGGCTCTGACCACTGACTGCGGATCGGGGACGTGCTCCAGCATCTCCATGCAGGTCACCACATCATACTGCCCGGCATGTTTTGCCGCGTGCTCTTCCACGGTTTCCTGCACATAATCCACCTGAATGCCGCTTTCCAGCGCGTGCAGTTTTGCCACCTGCAATGGCTCAAAGCCCATATCCAGACCGGTCACCGTCGCGCCTTCGCGCGCCATACTCTCGGCCAGAATGCCGCCGCCACAACCGACATCGAGCACCTTTTTGCCAAATAAACCGCCAGCACGCTCGGCAATATAGCCCAGACGCAGCGGGTTAATGCGGTGCAACGGTTTGAACTCACCTTCAAGATCCCACCAGCGGGAGGCGACGGCTTCAAATTTAGCGATCTCTTCGTGGTCTACGTTATGGTTTTCCGGCGATTTTTCGGCATTCATTGGCACTTCTACTCCGTAATTGGCAAGACAAACGAGTATATCAGGCATTGGATGTGAATAAAGCGTATAGGTTTACCTCAAACTGCGCGGCTGTGTTATAATTTGCGACCTTTGAATCCGGGATACAGTAGAGGGATAGCGGTTAGATGAGCGACCTTGCGAGAGAAATTACACCGGTCAACATTGAGGAAGAGCTGAAGAGCTCCTATCTGGATTATGCGATGTCGGTCATTGTTGGCCGTGCGCTGCCAGATGTCCGAGATGGCCTGAAGCCGGTACACCGTCGCGTACTTTACGCCATGAACGTACTAGGCAATGACTGGAACAAAGCCTATAAAAAATCTGCCCGTGTCGTTGGTGACGTAATCGGTAAATACCATCCCCATGGTGACTCGGCGGTTTATGACACGATCGTCCGTATGGCGCAGCCATTCTCGCTGCGTTACATGCTGGTAGACGGTCAGGGTAACTTCGGTTCCATCGACGGCGACTCTGCGGCGGCAATGCGTTATACGGAAATCCGTCTGGCGAAAATTGCCCATGAACTGATGGCCGATCTCGAAAAAGAGACGGTCGATTTCGTTGATAACTATGACGGCACGGAAAAAATTCCCGACGTCATGCCAACCAAAATTCCTAACCTGCTGGTGAACGGTTCTTCCGGTATCGCCGTAGGTATGGCAACCAACATCCCGCCGCACAACCTGACGGAAGTCATCAACGGTTGTCTGGCGTATATCGATGATGAAGACATCAGCATTGAAGGGCTGATGGAACACATCCCGGGGCCGGACTTCCCGACGGCGGCAATCATTAACGGTCGTCGCGGTATTGAAGAAGCTTACCGTACCGGTCGCGGCAAGGTGTATATCCGCGCTCGCGCAGAAGTGGAAGTTGACGCCAAAACCGGTCGTGAAACCATTATCGTCCACGAAATTCCGTATCAGGTAAACAAAGCGCGCCTGATCGAGAAGATTGCGGAACTGGTAAAAGAAAAACGCGTGGAAGGCATCAGCGCGCTGCGTGACGAGTCTGACAAAGACGGTATGCGCATCGTGATTGAAGTGAAACGCGATGCGGTCGGTGAAGTTGTGCTCAACAACCTCTACTCCCAGACCCAGTTGCAGGTTTCTTTCGGTATCAACATGGTGGCATTGCACCATGGTCAGCCGAAGATCATGAACCTGAAAGACATCATCGCGGCGTTTGTTCGTCACCGCCGTGAAGTGGTGACCCGTCGTACTATTTTCGAACTGCGTAAAGCTCGCGATCGTGCTCATATCCTTGAAGCATTAGCCGTGGCGCTGGCGAACATCGACCCGATCATCGAACTGATCCGTCATGCGCCGACGCCTGCAGAAGCGAAAACTGCGCTGGTTGCTAATCCGTGGCAGCTGGGCAACGTTGCCGCGATGCTCGAACGTGCTGGCGACGATGCTGCGCGTCCGGAATGGCTGGAGCCAGAGTTCGGCGTGCGTGATGGTCTGTACTACCTGACCGAACAGCAAGCTCAGGCGATTCTGGATCTGCGTTTGCAGAAACTGACCGGCCTTGAGCACGAAAAACTGCTCGACGAATACAAAGAGCTGCTGGATCAGATCGCGGAACTGTTGCGTATTCTTGGTAGCGCCGATCGTTTGAGGGAAGTGATCCGTAAAGAGCTGGAGCTGGTTCGTGAACAGTTCGGTGACAAACGTCGTACTGAAATCACCGCCAACAGCGCAGACATCAACCTGGAAGATCTGATCACTCAGGAAGATGTGGTAGTGACGCTCTCTCACCAGGGCTACGTTAAGTATCAGCCGCTTTCTGAATACGAAGCGCAGCGTCGTGGCGGGAAAGGTAAATCTGCCGCACGTATTAAAGAAGAAGACTTTATCGACCGACTGCTGGTGGCGAACACTCACGACCATATTCTGTGCTTCTCCAGCCGTGGTCGCGTCTATTCGATGAAAGTTTATCAGTTGCCGGAAGCCACTCGTGGCGCGCGCGGTCGTCCGATCGTCAACCTGCTGCCGCTGGAGCAGGACGAACGTATCACTGCGATCCTGCCAGTGACCGAGTTTGAAGAAGGCGTGAAAGTCTTCATGGCGACCGCTAACGGTACCGTGAAGAAAACTGTCCTCACCGAGTTCAACCGTCTGCGTACCGCCGGTAAAGTGGCGATCAAACTGGTTGACGGCGATGAGCTGATCGGCGTTGACCTGACCAGCGGCGAAGACGAAGTAATGCTGTTCTCCGCTGAAGGTAAAGTGGTGCGCTTTAAAGAGTCTTCTGTCCGTGCGATGGGCTGCAACACCACCGGTGTTCGCGGTATTCGCTTAGGTGAAGGCGATAAAGTCGTCTCTCTGATCGTGCCTCGTGGCGATGGCGCAATCCTCACCGCAACGCAAAACGGTTACGGTAAACGTACCGCAGTGGCGGAATACCCAACCAAGTCGCGTGCGACGAAAGGGGTTATCTCCATTAAGGTTACTGAACGTAATGGTTTAGTGGTTGGCGCGGTACAGGTAGATGACTGCGACCAGATCATGATGATCACCGATGCCGGTACGCTGGTACGTACTCGCGTTTCGGAAATCAGCATCGTAGGCCGTAACACCCAGGGCGTGATCCTCATCCGTACTGCGGAAGATGAAAACGTAGTGGGTCTGCAACGTGTTGCTGAACCGGTTGACGAGGAAGATCTGGATACCATCGATGGCAGTGCCGCGGAAGGGGACGATGAAATCGCTCCGGAAGTGGACGTTGACGACGAGCCAGAAGAAGAATAATTTTACTTCTTCATGCCAAAAGGGAGCTATCTCCCTTGTTTGAATTGAAAAGTCCAGGCTGCAAAGTCTGGGCTTTTGTCGTATTAGGGCACGGTAAAGTTTGGCTGTGCCCGTAAAAAATGGCTGGCTATACACAAGGAATGTGGCAATGAGTGGTGAAAAAAAGGCGAAAGGCTGGCGGTTCTATGGTCTTGTAGGTTTTGGCGCAATAGCACTGCTTTCCGCTGGCGTCTGGGCGTTGCAATATGCTGGCAGTGGGCCAGAAAAAACGTTGTCGCCGCTGGTGGTGCACAACAATCTGCAAATCGATCTCAATGAGCCGGACCTCTTTCTCGACAGCGACTCTCTGCGCCAGCTTCCCAACGATCTCCTCACCATTTCTCCACGATGTTCTGAGCGAAGATTTCGTTTTCTATTATCAGAATCATGCCGATCGTCTGGGCATTGAAGGCAGCATTCGTCGTATTGTCTATGAACACGATCTCACGCTGAAAGATAAGCTCTTTTCGTCACTCTTAGATCAGCCCGCGCAGGCAGCGCTGTGGCACGATAAACAAGGCCATCTTTCACATTATATGGTGCTGATCCAGCGCAGTGGTTTAAGCAAACTGCTGGAGCCATTGTTGTTTGCCGCTACCAGCGACAGCCAGTTAAGCAAAACGGAAATCAGTAGCATCAAGATAAATAGTGAAACTGTTCCTGTTTATCAGTTGCGCTATAACGGCAATAACGCCCTGATGTTCGCGACTTATCAGGACAAGATGCTGGTGTTTTCCAGCACGGATATGTTGTTTAAAGATGATCAGCAGGATACCGAAGCCACGGCGATCGCAGGTGATTTGTTGAGCGGCAAAAAACGCTGGCAAGCAAGCTTTGGCCTGGAAGAGCGTACTGCTGAAAAAACGCCAGTACGCCAGCGCATCGTGGTCAGCGCCAGGTTGCTGGGTTTTGGCTACCAGCGGTTAATGCCTTCTTTTGCTGGCGTACGCTTCGAAATGGGTAACGACGGCTGGCACAGTTTTGTGGCGTTAAATGATGAATCCGCCAGCGTAGATACCAGTTTCGATTTTACGCCGGTCTGGAACAGTATGCCTGCCGGGGCCAGCTTCTGTGTGGTGGTGCCGTATTCACACGGTATTGCCGAAGAGATGCTTTCGCACATCAGTCAGGAAAACGACAAGTTGAATGGGGCGTTAGACGGTGCCGCGGGGCTGTGCTGGTATGCAGACTCAAAATTGCAAACCCCGCTGTTTGTCGGTCAGTTTGATGGCACTGCCGAACAGGCGCAATTGCCAGGGAAACTGTTTACGCAAAATATTGGTGCGCACGAAAGCAAAGCGCCAGAAGGTGTTTTGCCGATAAGCCAGACTCAGCAGGGCGAAGCGCAAATCTGGCGTCGCGAAGTGAGTTCCCGATACGGTCAGTATCCGAAAGCGCAGGCGGCGCAACCCGATCAATTAATGTCGGATTATTTTTTCCGCGTGTCGCTGGCGATGCAAAACAAAACGCTGCTTTTCTCCCTCGATGACACGCTGGTTAATAACGCCCTGCAAACACTGAATAAAAACCGCCCGGCAATGGTGGATGTAATACCCACTGATGGCATCGTTCCGCTCTATATCAATCCACAAGGCGTGGCGAAACTGCTGCGTAACGAAACGTTGACCAGTCTGCCGAAGAATCTCGAACCGGTTTTTTATAACGCCGCACAAACTTTATTAATGCCGAAGCTGGACGCTTTATCTCAACAACCGCGTTATGTCATGAAGCTGGCCCAGATGGAACCCGGTGCCGCCTGGCAGTGGCCCATAACCTGGCAGCCGCTATGAGGCACGGGCTGCTGGCGCTGATTTGCTGGCTGTGTTGTGTTGTTGCCCATAGCGAAATGCTGAATGTCGAACAATCCGGGCTGTTTCGCGCCTGGTTTGTACGCATTGCACAAGAACAGCTCCGCCAGGGGCCAAGTCCACGCTGGTATCAGCAGGATTGTGCGGGCCTGGTGCGATTTGCGGCGAACGAGACGCTGAAAGTTCACGATAGTAAATGGCTAAAAAGTAACGGTTTCTCTAGCCAGTATTTGCCGCCAGAGATGACGCTAACACCTGGACAGCGTCAACTGGCGCAAAACTGGAATCAGGGGAACGGGAAAACCGGCCCCTACGTGACCGCGATTAATTTGATTCAGTACAACAGCCAGTTTATTGGCCAGGACATAAACCAGGCGCTGCCTGGCGATATGATTTTTTTCGATCAGGGCGATGCCCAGCACTTAATGGTCTGGATGGGGCGTTACGTCATCTACCACACCGGAAGCGCCACGAAAACTGACAACGGAATGCGCGCAGTCAGTCTGCAACAACTTATGACATGGAAGTTGTATATTAAAATTTCATTAATTATCAATATGTTAATGTGCGCTGGTCATTATTAATCAAAATAAAACCATTATGATATTTCAATTTTGTCCCACTCCCGCCCGCGACTGTCCCTGTAACGCGCCGCCATTGAATCTGATTTATGCCCGAGAAGACGTTGAGCAAACTTATCGCCAATCTGATTCCGGTATAGCCTCGCCGACAGGCTGCGCAGTTCATGGAATGTTGGCGGGTCTCCATCAAATGAGAGTCCAGATGCATTTCTCGCCTTTGTAAAATACTTTGATACT
>OBYO01000569.1_pt1 | contig 14216 bp, 7 predicted proteins | sample 1476771 | NCBI WGS metagenome assembly OBYO01 (sample SAMEA2580202, study PRJEB22360) | human gut metagenome | biome: human gut; feature: human-associated habitat; material: faeces | place: Denmark | collected 2008/2010 | reverse complement strand
GGCTTCCCGCCATACAATCCAGTTAGACAGATATTCTATTTCCGTATTGGCCTGATACTGGTGACCGTAGCCCAGAATTATGGTGTCATATTCTCCCGAGGGAATTTTCGGTATTGTTTGTGGCCATTTACTGTTGGCGTAACCGTGCGCCAGGGAAGAGTAGGGACTGATACTGTTGGCATACCCCACCTTCTCACGAATTTGCCAGTCCCCCAGATCCGGACGATGACCGATTTTGCGGTCAGCGTTAAAAGAGCTTTCTCCATGCAAGAGAGGAGGAGACTGACGCAGATCCAGCACCATTTTTCCAAAAACTTTGTTTCCGGAGAAATCCAGCAGACCTCTTTCCGGAGAGGCCACAACAATGTGTTTACTGCCATCAGTCAGGAATTTTTTATATTCCAGCCATTGTGTATGCCGTTCTTCTTTCCGTGCCACATTACGTGCAATACTGGAAGCTCCCATACCAATAGCCGCAATGGGGCCAGTGGCAATAATTAGTGGCGGGAAAGCTACCGAAGCGGCAGTTAATCCCAGAGAAATGGAATCAAACGCAATCTGTACCCGGGCAGCCATTGTCTCAGAATAAGATGTAGCTTGCTGGAGCTGAATGACGCTGTTGTACAGGTTCCATGTCCCCAGAACTGTTTCCAGTACAGGCAGTTCAAGAACACGGGCACTGGCAGAAAGGGCTTTCCCCATTGTGCCTCCGGTACGGGTTGCTACTGAGCGCATACCTTCAGCGACGGCGCTTTCCAGTCTGAACCCCTGGATTCCTTCTGTATTGAGAAACTTATTCCCGGCAATCTGAATCATGCTGCCGAGAGTTGCTTCGGAAAGTTGCTTGATATCCATAGCTAGATTTATCTTGGCTAGGGTACTGTCTTCGTGCCCCTGCTGTAGCAGGCGGGCATACTGGACGACTCCGACCACACTCATGCCGAGGTCGAAATCCATGATTCCACTGGCAGGCAGGGCTGAAAGCATGGTAGAAAGTTTCTGAAAACGGGACACAACTTCCGGTACTTCCACAGAAGTGGTATGCAATGTTTCTCCATCTCGAATTTGAAGGTTGAAACGCCCACTTCCGATATCAGCCAGCTCAATATTCTCTACAGAAAGATGACGACCGGATGAACGTGGAATGTTCTGGAAGTGCTGTTGCAGAGTATCAAGTACGCCGGCGAGTTGCTGTTTAACCCGTGTTGCTTGCCTTTGCAGACGAGTCTGTGACGAAACTAGGTCATCCTGCGTCCCACGAATCATCTCCGGATCTATGGGACGGGTACCGCTGCGTATTCCCTGAGTGTGCAGTATTTTTCTTATGTTATCAGCCTGTTCTGGAGTCAGAACTGTGCGGGACAGATAATCATTCAGAACATCACCGTTGAGACGCAGAGAAGGGATTTGCTCCGATGTTGGAGGAGAGGTGATGCGCCGACCGTCAAGGGTGGCTCCGATATCATAAAGTGTTTTTACTGGCAGGGAGATACCTGCAACAGCGACTGGTTCAGCCAGATTCGCCAGACGGTCGGTGGTGGTGTGCTGAATTCTGGTGCTCAGTCCAGCATCATTTTCTGGCAGAAGCTTATTCCAGACCATATCTGATTCGGCATAATGCACTTGTATATGTTTATTAATGTCTTTGTTTAATAGGCCATAATATTCCTGAAGTGTTGGAGTTAATTGTATCATAGCCTCAATAAACTTCAGAGCATCTATAGGTGAAAGGAAATCTGCATGCCCAAAATTTGGATCAGTGAGCCGGTAAATATCCTCCAGTTGTTGCAGAACCAGAGTATGATTAGGCGTGCTTATCAGGGCTCGCTTAACTCCTTTTTCATTGAATAATAAAGTTATTCTTTCTTGGTTCCATGCGGTCTTATGTAGTAGCGATTCGTTGGTAATATATTTGTTTCCCTGATACTGTAGCATTTCAATCAGACTATAAGTTCTTGTCATTAAGGAATTATCATCTTTGGACAGTGGCAACTTATCGCGATTACTGGTCTGATGAAGTGCACTCACAGTCATTAGGTTTTCCTGGAGAATGCTATAATGAGCAGTATCTTCAGTCTGTAAATAAAGTAAGGCTAATCCCATACAGCGTCCTTCTTGGGTTACCAATAGAGACTGAGGGTGAAAATCAATATTCTGGCTTCCATATCCTTTAGCCATTTCGAACCATCGCTGTGCATGATGACGATAAAACTCAGGCCATGACAACAAAGTATATTTCGCATGTTCAGCGATAAAATGTAATGAGGAGACTACAGGTGCAGAGGATATAATGTTATCGTTAAAACCAATACCTTTGAAATTATAAGGGAGTACAAATGTGGAATCCTGAATTGCTGTAACTGGTGGACGCCCATAGTCCTGCTCCCTGCGCAATAGTTTTCCCGTACCAGGTAATCCAACAGAAAGTAATGAAAGGGTTGCATCGGCAATAGTTGGTAATCCTGTGAGATGCTGATGTATTTCTGTTAAAGACTGATAAGGCCTTTTTTCTGCCTCACTAAGTAATTTATTAATACTTTGCTCAGTCAAAAAGCATGAAGAAACAGAGTTTTCCAGAAGCTGACGAAGATTCTGTGAATTTAGTGTACCTTCTCGCATCCTTACATGGATGTTATATAGATCTTCAAGATAGGTATATATAAGTCCAGATATGGGATTATCAAATCCATCAGCTCCACTGACTATTACTTGCTCTGTGATTTTTCCATTATCGGATGAGTAGCCCATGCCCAGAGGATTAACACTCTGGCCAAGAACAGGTGTGAGTAGTTCATGTGGTGGTAACTCTGAAAGTTTGTTCAAAATTTCAACAGGAATAGAGCTTGATTCTTTTTTATTTAAAATGTAATCATATGCTAGTGGTAATTTCGCACTAATTTCATCTTCATTATAATGTTCTTTCAATATATTAATTAAGGACGATGAAGGAGCTGGTAGCAGGTTTTCTTCAGTATGTACACCAGTTATTCCTAGTCCGTGTAGTGTATAACGAGACAAGGTATTGATATCAGAAAATACATATCCTTCATGATAAAGACGATCCAGTGTTTGCCCTTTAAATATAACTTTATCTATATTATGAATGGTTACACGGGCGTATTCCTTGAACTCGTCTTTTATTCTTTGTATTTTATTATGAATATTTTCATTATGTTTTTTAAAAAAAGCATCAAGAAGTCTATCGTAATGAGAGTCCTTCTCTGTATTTCCTGAAATTTCTTTCAATGCTTTAATAAGCTGTAATTTTTGTTCTTTTGTGGACAGATCCTGCCATGTGTTTTGTTCTTTTTTTATTTTTTCAAAATAAAGTTCGTGAGAATTCATTTTGTTTTTTACTGCTTCAATCTTTTCTCTCAAGAAATCATTCTCATAAATAAAAGTAGATATTTCAAGAAACTCATTTGCTTCCTGAGAAGATTGCAAACTAAGATGATCTTTCATTTTTAATTCGAGATATCTTTGTAACATTACCCTCCCTTCCCAGTTTTCAGGAGTCTTATCCTTGCTCATGTTATTGATAATGTCTCTTAACTCATTTTCCATAACTGCGAAGGAGAATAAATCCTTTATAAAAATATTATGCTCAGTCTTATTGCTATAAAGAATATTTATTTTTGTATGTGGATTACTCGCAAGAAAGCCTTTTATGGACATACTCAGATCATTGTCATTTTTTTTATGTAGATCAGGATAGATGTTAATTATATTGTCTACAGGAATGGTCATCCTCCGAATTTTTTCGGCTATTTGAACTTGCAATGAAAACAATGACCTTTTGGCTATATCATCATTCATCTCTAGCATAATCATATGGAGCATTTGATCTATTTCATATAGATTTTTAAAGTCGATAGTCGACGAGTCAATTAGCTCATTATAACGTACAGTAAGGTCTTGTATTTTTTTTTGCAGATCTTTCTTGGTTTTGGTTGACCACTGAGAGAAAAACGTATCAGTATCTATTTTTGTTAAGAATAATTCTGGAAGATTTTCTGTTTTTAGTTTTGAAACATCTTTGAACAGGAAGTCATCAACACACCGGCCTTTTCCTATACACCAGGTACTTTCATCTGCGGGCGTGACATCATTAACGCCGATCGATTCAGGGTTTAACCAGTCATATTTCCCTGTGCCAGTTGTTTTGTAGACACCAATATAAGCTTTATCACTCAGTTTTCTTTCATTAATGAACTCTTCACCTAACACCCCTCTACTCCTGAAAAATTGCAACATCTTTCTTTGAATCAAGTCAGGACCTGATATCTGGAGGGTGCTCAATGCCTCCGGGATAATAGTATCTTGTCTGAATTTTGAAAAAAGACTTCCTGAAAGGTATTTTTTTACCAGAATCCCTCCAATTTTGTCTGTATCTGGAAGTGAGGACAATTCATCAGTTTGTTTGAAGTATATTTCACTATGAATATTATCTCTTATTCTTCTTAGTTCCCTGTAAGCCTGATTCTGGCCTGCGATAACAGCATCAATCACTTCACTACCTTTATGTGATAGCATGAATCCATTGAGCCCACGAATATTCCATCCATCAGGCCATAGGTGATAACGACGAAGGATGGGCATTGTGTCTCGAGGAATCCTTGTATTGATCTTAGTAAAAATGCTATCTTCTGGCATTTTAGATATTTCTGTTAATATCTTCTTGATAATGTTTTTATCTGCATCACTGATTTCATTATAGTTAACTTCATCAATATTTTGGTTATTAACATATCTTAATACACCATCAGATATTGCACGACGTAGTTTCAAATCTTCCAAGAAACGATTATCTCCGTTTGTCTGCATCATAATTTTAAAAATTACTTGTTTAGAGTATGCAGGCATCATGTCTGTGTCTGTATAAATACCACCATGCTCTTTAAGGATATACATCCTGAGCAGGTCTGAGGCGGCAGGATAGTTCCATCGAAGCAACATTTCAGTTTGATAATTGTGATTATTTTCTGATTTTGAAAGAGAGGTTAAAGAGTTAACATCTTTAATTGAAATACGGTTTTCACCAAATTGTTTCTGTAAATCAAGAATTAGTTTTTTTACTCTATCTTTATTGTCGTTAATTGTTTTCTGATAATTACCAATGTCATCGTCTGACAGTTTTATTACATTTTTAAGGTAGTTTATTCGTAACTCATCATTAATCTCTGTAACACCTTTGACAATGCAATAGTTGAAGAAATTATCCTGAAGTTTAATCATGTTTTCTAGAAAAAATGAATTAAACATGTGTTTCAGAGGGGTAGATATTTTTTGATAAGTAGCATAAAGCTCTCTGAGTTTGTTTAAGTACTCTTGTTGTCCCGATGGGTTGTTGTTGTATTTCTTCCTTATTTCATTATATAGATTAATAAAATCAATATTTTTTTGTGGAGTATTCTGCTGTATAGTTCTGCATGCTAAATCAAATGCAATTTGTTTTAAGACACTGGTAAATTTCGCGGCTCCAAATGCTTTTTCATCAACCCAAAGATAGTAAGTAAACTCTTTGTAGGTTTTGAGAAAAGTCTTAATATAGTCCGAGATGCTTTCAGGTGGGGAACCCGCAACCCATATGGCATGAATATTTTTCTCAATATCAACTGTATGCGAATAGTACTCCTTTTTTATATCTGCTATAGCCATCTCTATGTTTTTAAAGATATTTTCTGTAACAGAGGTATCCTCCATGATTATTTTTAGTAAATCAGCTTGCTTCTGTAGAAGTTTTAGACCATTACGACTGTTTTTATCCGGTAAAAGATTGTATTCTCCCATTATTCTTTTTATCTCTATAATTTCATTTGCATATTTTGTTTTAAGCTCATCACTAAGTGAAATTTTCTGAACAAAATTTTCTGGTGTTAACGAGTTTTGAACTTTATCTTCAGCTACAGGAGACCGTTTTTTCCTTTTCAGGAACTTATCTGACAGGGGGATTTGATGGTCGCTTTTGGATTCCTTTTTTATTTCCATCAACAGCTCGTTATTGTTACCAGCTATCTTTCCTGCTTTTAGCAATTTATTACTTTCATTGTCGTTGTCATATGGTATTGTTGCATGTTCAGGATGTTTTATTCCTTCCTCAAAATTATCTCTGGGAGTTCTTGTTTTTGTCAATAAGTTATCTCTAAAAGAGTTAGTACTTTTTATACCATCTCTGTTGAAAGTGTTAGGGTATTCTGTTTCCCGTAAGCCATTATAAACATTTGCCAGACCAAGGAGCGCGTTGTGTAACAATGATGATTTCCAGTTACCTGTATGATGAACTGGTGAAAATGTTCTTTGTTCATGCCCATAAATTTCCTTCTGAATCATTTCACCTAAAGAAACAACATCTTCCAGAGAGTTTTCTTTCGAAACCATTTTATCAAAGAAGCGTAGTCGGGCTTCTGATGCTGTTTTGATTGGCCTGATATTGCGTTGATAATTTTCCTGAAATCCGGTAATGCTCTTCGGTTTTTTTTGTTTTTCCTGCCCTGACAGGCCACTAGTGACAGGAGGAAAAAGAACTTTCTCTGGCAGTCTCATAATTACATTTCCGCTTAAAAAATTATTTATGTTTTAATAAGTGAGAAAATCTTATTATTAACACCCTTAACCAAGGTGCTAATGTGATAAAAAAATATTTATCTCGATGCTACCCAACATACGACTCATTTATTTTTCTCGGTTTCTCCTTGTATATATATGTTGCTTTATAATTTTACTACGCACGTCAGGCGTATCTGTAACATAGCTCCGCATTATGCAATGCGACTTTGCATACAAATAGGAATAAATCTAATAGCTGTAGATTTGCTCCTGTATTTCCTGAACCAAGCGAGCCAGTACATGATGCATATGTCTGGAAAATAATTCAGAGTAAGGATAAGTCCAGTCCAGCTTTGTTGAATAAATCAGGTTTGGGATAAGCCCCCTCAGTTGGTAGCTACTGCAGGTAATACGCACGTATTATGACATTCGTGCCCTCGTCATTTTGTTTAGTACACGCACTGTAGTGGCACAGAACTTCTGCGACCTGACCATCCTAAATAGCTGCGCCGAATACCGCTACACTTTTAACAGCCCATATTTACCACCGGGGAATGGGCTCACGGTTTCCATAAAATAATGAACCTTTTTAAGCAGTTACCACATTGAACGGCACTGATGATTGCGCGTTATCGTATCGTGAAGCGCCTGCTATAACCGCTCAACATGATTCACCCACGGCGAGTAAACTGGCTGATAAATCACTCTGAACTTCGGATTTTCTTTCAGCCAGCGCTGTGTTTCCCGACTTTTATGGATGATGTAGTTGTCCACTATGAGCGTGATAGGTTTATCCCGTCGGTATGTCAATTTCAGATGTTTCAACAGACTGATAAATAAGGCTGAGCTTTTGCTGTTGCCACCCACATAGCTGACTTTGCCCGTTCCACTATGTAAAGCACCAGCCAGATAGTATTTTTCATTCTGCCCCGGTGTTACCACATGTTTTTGCTGTCTGCGAAGTTGCCAGTCCGCACCGGTTTTGGGATTAAGATAGATATACACTTCATCTTCATAAAAGACCGGATGCTCCGCACTACATTCGTCCAGTGCTTTGTGAATTGCTGCTTTATGCGGGTTACGGGTACGCAGGGTTGGCGCAGCCCTGCGCCACACAAGCCCGACTAATGGCAACCAGCGGCGAACGGTTCCGGCATGTAACTGGCACTCGGTTATCTCGTTGATTTTTATTGCCAGCAGTTCTGTACTCCAGCGTGAACGCTGATAGCCAAAATATCCGGGAGAGTGTTTTATCAGTTCACGAAACAATGTGCAGATATGCTCAAACGGCCAGCGGCGGGAACGTCCTGCGGGTAATGATTTCAGACCTTCAACACTCGACAGCGTGAACCAGTTAATCCAGCGCCTGACGGAGGAACGGGCGCAGCAGAGCGTTCTGGCAACGTCACTGACGCGAGCGCTCCGGTGCAGCATCAGCATGGCGGTCAGCCTGCGGGCATAATTTTTATCGTGAGTTTTATAGATTGCTTTTTGCATCAGGCGTCATTCGTCGCGGGGAATTGGTGCTATGATCGGCATCGCTCAGTCCGGTTAGGGGGGGATTTTTGGCGATTGATCAGATCGCACAATCCGGGCTGAGTTCCCTTTCATTGATCTACTATTCGGCGCAGCTATTTAGTTGGTGATTTTGAACTTCTGCTTTGCTACTAAGCAGCCTGCGTTTTCAGGAAAATACGTGATGTGATCCTGCAACTCAGCAACAGTTCGGTTGATTCAACAAAGCGTTTTTTAACAATAATTCTTCATTGTAAAAAGCATCTTCAGTTGTGATCAAATATTATTATTCTTATTGGTGTTCTCATATAATGAAATAGAATTAATTTTAGCCCCCCTACACAAGTGGCTGAGCTTCTCTACTCAATTTTAGAAAGTTTATTATTTATGTATTTCATATAACTGTCTATTTCCCCAGGCATGTAGCTAAAGATTTCTCCCATTTCACGTGCGATAATCATTTCAGATTTTACTGCCTTTAACTCTGGTAACTCATAATTTAATTCCTGCATGATATCTCTTTTTATATTATATAATTCTATAAATCTATTTGCCCGTTGTTCTCCTAGAGGGCTGTCATTTCTGTACACAACAACTATGTATAAAAAATCATTATTTTCTTTAGGGAAGATCTTACAACAAATGTCCGGAAGCTCACATAATGCATGTAAATCAGGATTGTATAAACTATCTACAGAAAACTGCCCCATTGGGCGTTTTCCGGATATAACTGTTAGCCAGCTTCCTTCCGGTGTACTGGCTTCATTTCTGGAAATAGGTTCAAACGCTTCTGGACATACCTTTAGGAATACATAGTCTTCATATAAGAAAACCGTCTGGCTTTCTCGTTAACAAATTCTTCCTGTTTTAGTTCAGCTACTCCTCTGGTTATACCGGATATATACTTCTTATCATATATATTGGGTGATTCATTAAAGTAATCATGTTTAATTTCCGGGTAAATATTTTTCACCACATGTTCAGCATATTTAGTATTTATAGGGGACACGCCCTGAGTATTAGTAACAGGATTAATCATCTGAATCTATACCTAAAGAACGATATTTTTCAACCACAACCGGAAGACTTACCATGAACTGCTGGTATACATACTGGTATTCGGTATAATATTTTCATGCTTAAATTCAATAAAATCACAAAAAGCATTATAATCGTGTAACGATGAATAGTTAAAATGCCGCTTGATACCCTTTCCTAGACCATCATAATATGGATGAGCGTCAACTTTACTCTTCATAATATCGAGGCCTGCAAGTAATGCTGGATGATTACTACGATTGACAACTATCGCACCATTTTCAAGACTTTTTATCTCATCATTACAATCTACATGCACAGCGATACCATCAGGAGCATACAGGACTCCTAATTTATCGGTAATAATCATGTCGGCATCAAGATATATACATCCGCTACAGGGCGATATGTTATGGCATCCAGTTTTTCCCGTCTCTGTAAACAAAGTTCCAGCCTTCAACATGGCCAAATTCCTGAAAAAATCAAACCAAGTATGTTCTCTTTTTTCTGCATATGACTCAATCAAAGAGTCCTTACCTTCTGGGATATTTTTTAACTCTTCTCTTAATAAGCCTAACAGATAATTATCCCTCTCACTGGCAGGGTATGATTCTTGTTTATGGATATTTTCAAGGTAAATATCAGATAGTTTTTTATCATACATGCTGAAATCCACATCTGCTCGGTAGATTATTTTTATATTTTGATATTCATTTTCAAGACTGAGAAATTCCTTTTTTTGTTCATAAGTAAAATTTCCATCTACCAGCACACCGATTATACGCTCATTTTCTATTTTTGCAGCATTTATAATATTGCTCAAATACGGATGTTCTTTGGTATTCAATATTGGTACTTCTCCTTTTTCGTATCGCTCTGGCCTTGCTTCAAACCACTGAAAAAGAATAGGGGTTTTTTCATCAATAGGTTCCAGAGGATATTCTTTTCCAGCAAAAGAAACTTTCTGGAGAAGTGTACTATTTGATAAGGCTGTCTTTCCTCTGAAGCTGGATTGAAGGACATTTAATGAAGATAACATAAAATTCCTCTTGTTCTAATCATGTTAATATCGCCCCGTCATTTAGACGGAACACTACGTCAGCTTAATTGTTTTTCTAAAATAAATTCATAGCATTGTTGACATTAACAAAAAGTCTCATTAACGATGACATCCTTTCCCCTCCCTGTTCTATTGTATAGAATCGTAACCCTGAATACAGGTTAGATTTTAACAATCAGCAGAGTAATGTTGTCAATAAGAAAAAGGTGATGGCAATAATTAATAGAATATATGTTTTTTGATAAAAGTACCGATGACTTTTTTATTACGTACTACAGTGCGTGAGAAATAGATGGTTCTGCGGGCCAGACGTTTAATCCGGGTTCTCTGAGTCAGATTGTTTCGCCCAATGAGCTTTTGCAGGAAAATGAGTGATCTGATCCTTAAACTCAGCAAAAGCTCGATTTATTCAACAAAGCCTGTCTGCGTTTCTCCGGCCCAAAAATATCAATCATCTGTTCTAAAAAACAGCATTAAGATTATCACTTATTTAAGTAATATTGGTTGTCTGTAGACTCAGGGGGCTAAAATACATGTGCCTGTGATACTCAACTGAGAGTGCCGTGATAGATACTTTATATTTTTTTCAATTGGAATAATAATTATATACATCGAGGAAATGTTTTCCGCTGAACTCGCTTAGGTATTCTGCTACCTTTTCTGGGCATATATTGAATTCTTTTAAAATTTCTACATATTCCTTTACTGCCTTATTTGACTTGTACTCACTATCAATAATTATGTTTGCATTATTTCTCTCGCAATCAATTGCTAATGCTAGGATAATTGACATTTTATATGGACTGGTATCAAGTTTTTTAAATAACTTTCCGTATAATTTGACAACATGATCATGTCTATGACTGATCGCTAATGATAACCCCGTAAAATCATAATGTTTTGCAGTCAATAACTCTTCGATAAAATCCTTTGATATATCTAACATTATTAGTGAGTCAAAAAAAGACTGAATCGTATTAATATCTCCATTTTGATACGCAAGAAGTAATCCTGGTGCACCATCATAATTTCTCGCCTCAAGCATCCTGATTATCTCACCTCTTTTCAAATTACTATTGCCAAGTACGCCACAATATGCCTTTATTGCGTCTGCATGACCATTTTGAAATGCAGAAAATAATCCAGGAGTATATTTATTAGAGCTATGTGCCTCATATTTAAATGCTGAAAGCAAATACTCTAAATCTATATTTTTATCAATAGTATCCAGAACTAAGTTACCATAACTCTTAATAGCTTGAGCATGTCCATTTTGAAGGGCCTGATATAAACCAGGTATGGTTCCATCCAAAGTTCTTGCAGATAATATATGTATTAATTCTTCTTTATTAAGATTTGACTTTTTAATTAAAATACCATATTCATCAATTACATTATCATGTCCATTTTGTAGAGCTAAAAGCAACCCAGGAACATTATTAACATTTTTTGATTCACACAAGATTTTCATCTGAGATTTTGTAAGATCTGTAAATCGAGTATCGTTATATACCTTTTTTATTATCTCTCTTAGTCCTGCTCCCATAGCAAAATTAATAACAACACCTTGGAGAATATTATCAGGTAATTTTTTTATAAACACATTATTGTTGTCATTCGATTTTGTTTTATCCACAAAAAGTGACAGTGTGTCTTCTTTTAGCCCATAACATTTCAGACATTGCTCACTAAGAAAATCATATGCTGTCAGGTTTATTATATCACAAATGTTATTAGTGCAAAAAAATACTCGTTTATGCGTCGCGGTCTGATTGGGATCATAGAAATTAATAACAAACTTATTTTCCTTGTCGTTTTTTATTTTAATGCCCAGAGCCATTGCATGTCCGGGAGAATGAACTTCTAATGATGTGTGAGATTTATTCTCTTTCTCAAGTTGAAGAAAAAGGTTATATATAACGCTTCCCCAAGATTCATTTTCAACAAAATACACATCACCCTTAATATTATTTGTCCCCTTGTTTTCCTGAATTACAATAGCTTTGCTTAATAATTGAGGGGATGAAAATGTTTCGTAGTCTATCTTTCCTGAATTACTACAAAAAAACTCACTCCAATATGATGCTATATGTCGACACCATATGATTTCCCCATTGCAATCACTAACCTTTCCATTTAGATTTATACTGGCATCTCTCTTTTTTGATAAATAAGGGGGATTGTTTTTTGAAATATATTCAACATAATTTGATGCCGATTTGTTTATTATTGGCATATGTTTGTATCCTTTCTATAAATTTTCCGCCTGACAGTGGAAATAATATATTCTACTGATTTTTGTAGTTTAAACGATTTATGAAGAATTTTACTGTTGTACAGTACCAGATACTCAGCCAGTTTCAGATTGAACATATTCAGCTATTCAAAGAGCAATTCTTCATTAAACTCAATAAATTGTTCCCTCAGTGTTCGGTTAAAATGCTCACTTATGGCATTTATTTTCGGCGTATAGAGATAAGTCCATACGAACCCGACGGTGGCTTCCTGTAGCGTTTTGTCGAATTTTCCCGAGAACTCTTTGCCCATCATCAGTGATGATCTGGTTGATACCAACAAGGAACAACTGGGCTACACAGCAGAAGAAATGCCTGATGATATCACTTTTAAGCGATAGTACGGCCAGAGAGTAGTTGCTGTGTTCGTCGAGCATGGTAATGAAATAACGGTACAGCTCGCCATTCTGAGCTCAATAGTATCCATGCCACTGAGCTTACAGGTCTTTATCGGGCGATAGTGCTTTATTCTTCGGGGCTTTGTGGATGATTTTTCGAAATGTTCATGATAGTTAGGTAAAGCTACCGCATATCATTTGCAAAATGACAGATAGATATACTTCAATTTGAATCTTAACAATTAGTATGGGAATGCTGTCAATCCTCTGTATGCGTCCACCACATATTGAAATTTTTGTTCTCTAATATATTCCACGGGCGTCAAGAGTGTGAGGCCTGTGCTGTTATACAGCACCAGACGTTGTCCCCCATCTTTGCCCTGTCTCTTTATCAGATCTCCTGATCAAGAGACTTCATCACCAGGTAACCCTCAGCCATATCCTGATGTCTGAACCAGCCATCCCACATAACTACCCAACCGGGGCTGCTTGTGCGTTTGCTGTCATGCCATCGCCCCAGTTTAGCCAGTTTCAAACAGGCCCATTTCAGGGTCGGTGTTTGCGCTGGAAGCTGCTTTCCTTCCAGCTTAACCCACAGTAGTTTCCACTCTGTCGGCGTCAGTATTTTCTCACAGCTGTCATTTTGTGTTTCTTCACTGATACTTCCCTGCCGCAGGCCCAGCACCCGCACCGCGATAACCACCATGCGCTCAAGGTTATCCCGGGTCTGCATTCGCAGCGATTCCACACATGTACCACCACTTTTCCACGCTTTGTGGTATTCCTCTATCAGCCAGCGTTGCTCGTAATGGCTGACGATACGTCGCGCATCGGCGGCACTCGCCACTTTTTCTGATGTCAGCGGATACCAGCAGGCTCCGTCCTCTCCTGCTCCCCGCAACAGACATACGTGAGCGAGAGCGCCTGGCCGCTGTTGTCGGGATTTTTTATGCTGACTTCGCTGTAACTGATGAGCATCCGGGCCTGGCGGGCTGCCCGCCCGCCTTTTTGCATCACATTCAGCGTGTGGCTTCCCGCGGCTGACTTTATAATGCAGGTAATGCCAGATATCCGCTTCCCGGTCACAGACAGTGATTACCTGTTTCTGTATCTCCCCCAGCCGTTCGGCCATGCGCTCCGAAGCCTGCTGCCAGCGGTAACTTTCTTTTTCTGTCACGAACGGTGCAATAGTGGTTCTTCCGCAACTTGGGTGGAAGAAAATGGATGAAACTTTCTGGTGAACAAAGATCTAAGCTGTTTTAAGTCATGGGCAACTCAATGCACTCTCTTAAGACACTTCTACAGTTACCTTGCGGATGGCGATGCAGTCGACAAATTATTAGCTCTGACGGTATAACCCTCCATCTCCACGGAAAACGCAAAACAGCACAATGTCCTGAATGCTTTAAGCGTAGCGACTCTGTT
>OBYO01000551.1_pt1 | contig 15141 bp, 9 predicted proteins | sample 1476771 | NCBI WGS metagenome assembly OBYO01 (sample SAMEA2580202, study PRJEB22360) | human gut metagenome | biome: human gut; feature: human-associated habitat; material: faeces | place: Denmark | collected 2008/2010 | reverse complement strand
TTAAATATTTTTGTATAATTCTAATATGGATTCATATATCTATATGTCGGATATATCTATATGTCGGATTAATGGAGGATGTATGTATAATTTTGATTTTTATAACCCTACACATATCGTATTTGGTAAAGACCGTTTAGATGAATTAGATACATTGGTACCAAAGGATGCAAAGGTGCTCATTACTTATGGTGGTGGCTCCGCTGTGCACAGTGGTCTTATTGATCGCATTGTGAAAGCTCTTGGTAACCGCAAGGTTGAGCAGTTTGGTGGTATTGAGCCAAACCCATCTCTTGAAACTTGTGAACGTGCGGTAGCTTTCATTAAAGAACATGGCGTAGATTTCGTTCTCGCTGTAGGCGGCGGTTCTGTAGTAGATGCTACAAAACTTATCGTTATGGGTGCTACCTATGATGGTCCCGTTATTGAGGTAATGAAAGCTGGTGTGCCAGAGGTTCCGGTAGACATGGTACCAAATCCATTACCATTTGGCACAGTTATGACACTACCTGCAACTGGTTCCGAAATGAACAATGGTGCAGTTATTACTTATGGTGACGGTAAATACCCTGTATTCAGTAGCTTAGTATTCCCTAAGTTCTCCATGCTTGATCCAACATTGACTTTCACCTTGCCTGAAAGACAAGTTAAGAATGGCGTTATCGATACCTTTGTGCATACCACAGAGCAGTATTTAACATACCCTGTAGAAGGTCGTATTCAAGATCGTTTCAGCGAAGGTATTTTAAAAACTATGATTGAAATCGGCAAAGAAACAGTAGAAAATCCAGAAAACTACGATATTCGTGCTAACCACGTGTGGGCCTCTACATTGGCATTAAATGGTTTAATTGGTGCCGGCGTGCCACAAGACTGGGCAACTCATCTGATTGGCCATGAGTTAACTGCGGCGTACCATCTTGACCATGGTATTACATTAGCTATCGTATTGCCTGCATTATTGGAAGTGAAAAAGGCTGATAAGCTTGAAAAATTGGCACAATACGCTACACGTGTATGGCATATCACAGAAGGTACAAAAGAAGAAAAAGCGGATAAAGCTATCGCAAAAACTCGTGAATTCTTCGAATCCCTTGGCGTATCTACTCATTTAAAAGATTATGGTCTTGGCACAGAAGCAATCGATAAAATTGTGAAACAATTAGAAGACCATGGCATGACACAACTTGGTGAAAAAGGTGACGTAACACCAGAAGTAGCTCGCGAAATTTTGACACGTGCTTTATAATCGACATGATTGATGATTGATGATTGATGATTGATGATTGATGATTGATGATTGATGATTGATGATTGATGATTGATGATTGATGATTGACGACTGATTATACGATATTGAAAGGAGATAGTCCCTTGAATGAGATAAAGCGTCGAAGTGCTTTTTCTTTTGCTTTTCCTATTATGGCTCCTATGGGCATAAGCTTATTTGTTATTGGTTTAGGCTTTGGTTTATATGCTACGAGCCAAGGGCTGCCTTGGTGGACGGCGCCTGTTTTGGCGTCTACTATTTTTGCGGGATCCATGGAGTTTGTGACGATTGGCATGTTGGTGGCTGGATTTGATCCTATTAATGCGTTTGTACTGACCATGTTTGTTAATGGTCGTCACTTCTTCTACGGTTTGTCTGCGCTCCAACGTTATATTCATATGGGGTGGAAATGGTTCCCCACTATTGCTTGGATGTGTGATGAAAGTTTTGCCATCAACATGGGAACGAAGCTGCCAGATGATGTAGATGAAAAGTGGTTTTACTTCCACGTGTCTTGGCTTAACTATGTATTTTGGGTATTTAGCACCTTTGTAGGTGGTCTATTTGGTGATTTATTGGCTGACGTAGATTTACGGGGCATCGATTTCGTATTGCCAGGGCTATTTATTGCGGTATTCCTTGAAATGCTACTCAATGCGAAGAATAATAAGATTAGAGCCTTTGGCGTAGCTGGGGTACTAATGGCATTAATCATGCTTGTATTGGTTGGTAAATCACTCTTTATGCTGCTGTCTATGACATGTATGCTTTTCGTCTGTTATGTAGCGTACAAGTGGGGAGGTGTACATCTTGACTAGTACAGAAATGGTCATTACTGTTGCCATTGTTGTAGCCGGTACATTACTTACCCGATTTGGAGCCTTCCTCGTATTTCCTCCAGGAAAAAAAGCACCAGATTTTGTACTATTTTTAGGTAAGGCATTACCAGCCGCTGTTATGGGCATGCTCGTTATATATACCTTTAAAGAGACTGTCGTGTTAGCATATCCGTACGGTATTCCGGAGCTCATAGCCTTGGTTGTTACGGTAGGTTTACATTTATGGAAACGTAACATGCTCATATCGATTGCTGCTGGTACAGTAATTTATATGATTCTTGTACAAGCTATATTTAATGTGATAAAATAAAATAAACCACGTATATCTATTCCTATGAAAGGTTAGATATACGTGGTTTTATTTTTACAAATACTATTTTGCTTATCGTGATGGCATGATTGTTATATTTATTGTAATTGTTATCAACAATGCATGTTACTTAGTATTTAATTAGTATATTATGTTTTATTTGAGTTGTAATAGCCTTTCAAGACCAGGCGCAGTATGATGATTTTCCAAGAAGGATCGTTGGTCTAGTAGTTCCATAACATCCATGTCGATGTTGGTGAGTTTGAAATCGAATACATCGAAGTTTGCTTCCATATGGCTCACGTTATTGGCCTTTGGCAATGGAATGATGCCTCGTTGGATGTGCCAACGCAAGATGATTTGATGTTTTGAAACACCGTATTTTTCTGCCAAGCTTTTGATGATTGGATGGTCAAAAATCGGTTGGCGGTCACGGGTAAATGGAGACCATGCCATGCCTACAACTTGATGCTTTCTCATCAATTGTAAAAGTGATTGACGTTGGTTGAACGGGTGGCATTCGATTTGGTTGACCACCGGCTTTACATTGCAGTGGTACAGCAAGTCAATGAGGCGGTCTTCGTAAAAGTTAGATAGACCTAACCCACGGAGTACATTTTGATCGTATAATTCTTCCATGGCGCGCCAAGAACCGTAGTAATCACCCAGTGGTTGATGTACTAGCATGATGTCAATATAGTTGGTATCTAATTTCTTTAAGGAACTTTCAACAGCACGCATCGTATTATCGTAGCCTGCATCAGTGTGCCAGATTTTAGTAGTGATGATTATATCTGTTCGTTTAATACCAGATGCTTTGATTCCTTTAGCCACGGCTTCTTCGTTGCCATAATAGGCGGCCGTATCGAGTAAACGATAGCCTACGCCAAGTGCATTGGCAACGGCCTGTTCAGTCTCTCCTTCGGTACCTGTTTTATAGGTACCATAACCGATGGAGGGAATGAAGCTACCATTGTTTAAAATTCTAAAGTCCATCCGTTCTTCCATGAGAACCTCCGTTATATCCATAAATTAAAGGAATTAGCTTTCATACAATTCTAACTGATTTTATGATATACTAAGGTATTGATAAAAATCAATATGATAGGAAGTGACAGAATGCAAATAAATCGTTTCTGCTCTGTAATTGCTATCCTTGGTGTTATGATTATAGCGCTTGCTATTGCGGGATGTGGTACGAAAACCGTATCCGTCGCAGAGGTAACGTACAAGGATATGCCGTTGCAGATTCATAATGATGCCAATGTAACGGCCCTTAATAAGGCGACGATAACGCCGACCTTGACGGGGCAGGTCGTGTATGCTGTGAAAGTAGGCGACCGAGTACAGCAAGGTCAAACTGTGGCAACTGTAGATACATCGGCTTTACAACAACAGCTAGCATCCTTGCAAGGACAATTAGCACAAGCCCAATCACAATCATATGCCACTGCTGTGACGACTACGACTGCAGCATCTATAGACAGTACTCAACTGGAACAGGCTCAACGCATGCGCGAAGCAGGCATAATCACACAAAAAGAATATGATCGTATTTTGGAACGATCTCAACCACAAATTACAACAGTCACAACTGGTGGTGGGGGAGGCGTCAATACGGCGGCTATCGAGGCACAAATTGCTCAAGTATCTGCACAGATGGCAGCTTCTACAATCGTGGCCCCTATAGCAGGTACAGTGACATCTATTTATAATGAAGACCGTCAAATGGCGATTGCGGATCGTCCGTTTATGATGATTCAGCAATCCACACCGATGGTAGCATCCCTCAGCATTCCCCGTGATGCGGCTATGAAGTTAGGTACAGCTGAAGCCAAGAATGGTATGAAGGTACTTCTCAAGGTGGGGGACCAAGAAATACCGGGTGAATTGACTTATGTAGATATTACTCAGCCTGAAAATGTGCCAAGTGTCCTCGTAAAAGCTACTTTCAACAATGAGAAAGGCCTAATCAAGGCTGGTGAATTCTATACACTCGTTATTGAATCTAATGTGAAAGCCAAGATGCTGACCGTTCCAACTAAGGCGGTTCGGGAAAATCAAGATGGCAAATATGTATATGTATTAACCGAGAATAATACAGTTGATGTACGTGTTGTTGAGGTAGGCATTACTGAAGGTGATGACGTAGCTATTATTTCTGGACTCAACGAAGGTGACAAGGTTATCACAACAGATGGCACCTTTGAGTTAGGTGAATCTGTAAAATTGTGATTACGACCCCTATGGGTTTAATACTAGATTGTTAGAATCATGTTTAAACATAATAGAATCGAAACTTTCACAGACCGTGAAAGTAACCTCAAAAGAGGAATCTGATAGGAGGGATTATTATTTTAGAATTTAAACGTTTTGAATTGCGAGATAAACCATTAATCGACAAGTATTTTGAACAACATCATTATGAAGCATCCGATAATTGCTTTACTACACTGTTTATGTGGCAAGATCCATACGGTATTCGCTGGGCTGAAGAGAATGGCGTATTGTACATCCAAGGTGGTGGCAAGCGTGAGCCATTCCTATTACCTCCATTTGCTGGTAAAGATGCAAAGTTCCTTGATGGTTTGTTGCGTGCTAAAGAATGGTTCGTAGAAAATAAATTGCCGTTCCGTTTTAAAGGCGTTAGCAAAGATGTAAAAGAACGCATGGAAGACCTATGTCCTGGTCGCTATGCATTTACACCTGACCGCGACAACTATGAATACATTTACAAGTCCGAAGATCTTATCAACTTGTCTGGTAAGAAATTCCGTCAAAAGAAAAACCATTTAAATCAATTCCGCATGCAATATTCTAACTATGAATATGTGCCAATTACAGATGATATCATCCCATTATGTCGTGAAACGGCAGCATCTTGGGTAGAAACGCATCATGAAGAAGGTATCGAAGATGAATTGGTAGCCATCAATTTGTTGTTTGACAACTGGGATGTGTTGGGTCTTAAAGGCGGTGCCATTAAATTATTCGGTCGTGTTGAGGCTTTTAGTATCGGTGAACTTCTCAATGACAGAATTGCTTTGATTCACATTGAAAAAGCAAATCCAGATATTCGTGGTTTGTATCAAGCTATCAATAATGAATTCATTCGTCATGAGTTTAGCGAAGTAGAATTCATCAACCGTGAAGAAGATATGGGCTTGCCTGGTCTTCGTCAAGCAAAAGAATCTTATAACCCAGATCATTTTGCTGAAAAATATGACGCAGTATATGCTAACGAAGCAGATAATGCGACAGGTGGTAAATAAAATCTGAGCTATGAAGTCGATGTGCTTCATAGCTCATTTTGTTATAATAGAATTGTTAGACTATATATTTGAATGTAACTATCGTATCATCATGGCGATATGGCGATATGGCGATATGGCGATGTGATGTGCTTAAATTAGATCAGATTAGATATTATATGCTGTGACGCGACAGATAGATAACGGCTCTTATGATATAACGAGGACATAATTATGGAATTTAGAATTGCGACGGCTCAAGATACGCCTCATGTAGAAAATCTATGGGCGTACTGCTTTGAACCTAAGGAAGATCCGTTCTTCCAATATTATTTTACAAATTGCTATGAACCAGAGAATACAATGGTCGGGTTAGAACAGGACCAATTGTTGAGTACCGTTCATTTGCGTCAATACAATCTTAATGTACGTGGTGCCGTATTGCCTACGAGCTATATGGTAGGCGTTGCAACGCATCCAGCAGCCCGCCGTGGTGGTGTAGGCGGAGCACTGTTAACTGCTGCACTAGAAGAGCTTCGTAAACGCGGTCAAGCTATGACGATTTTGATGCCATCCAAGGCAGCGTTCTACCAACAATATGGTTGGGAGCTTTATGCTCATCAATGGGTGAATACCATGTCGCTAGAAGACTTGCGCCCTATGACAGATAAAACGTTGAGCTTTGGCTTGCTAAATAGCGTAGATCAATGGACTTTGTTAGATCCAGTATATAAAACCTATACGGCTCGTCTTTCCGGCTACGCAGAGCGCGGTGAAAAGGAATGGAAACGATTATTAGGCAGCTTCTTTGCAGAAGGTGTAAATGTTGCTGTAGTGCGCAACGATGACCATGTCATTGAAGGCTATGCAGTGTATCGTTTAGGTCAGCCTGAAATTCCTGTTACTGAGCTGGTTTACACGACACGTCGTGCACAACGTGCATTATTGAATTATTTCTATAATCACCGTTCCCAAGGTACGTCTATCCGTTGGAATGAAGGCCTTCACGATACATATTATCGCTTCTATCCTGATGGTAGAACTGGCCATGCTACTATGCCATATATGATGAGTCGTATTGTAGATGTAAAAGCTGCCTTTGAAGCGATTCCTGTCAATCCAGAGGCGTTGATGATGCCTATAACAATGACCTTTGCAGTGAAAGATGGACTTTGTAGCTGGAATGAAGGTCGCTATGAAGTGCAATATGGCGGTGCATTAACTCCATCCGTTAAAAAGATTTCTGATACATTCGATGGCGAAGCGGATATTACCGTTGAGGTCGGTGCATTGAGCCAGTTATTAATGGGCACACTTACGGCTCGAGATCTCGTTTTTGAAGGGAAACTTTCAGTAAGCGAAGAATGGTTAGACTATTTCGATATTCTCTATCCTGAACAAAAAACATATATTAACGAATGGTGGTAATATGAGCTGGAAAACGTATACGGTGAAAGAACCAACAGAGTTGACGGTTTCTAAATATGTAAAGGAACGATTTTCCCTATCCTCTCGGGATATCCAAATGATGTTTCGCAAGAAACGGGTAAAAGTTAATAGCCGTGTGGCTCATTCACAACGGGCACTCAAAAAAGGAGATGTGTTAACCTTAGAATTACCACAAGATAAGGATTATGGGGTAGACGTAGAAAAGGGACCGATTACAGTTCTCTATGAAGATGCGCATACCCTAGTTGTAAATAAGGATCCCTTTATGCTCGTTCATCCTGCAGGGCAAACGAAGTCTTGTACATTGAGTAACTATGTGGCAGGGTATTATGCGAAGAAAAACGTAGTTCATAAGGTTCGACCTGTGCACCGCCTCGACCGAGATACATCGGGGTGCATTCTCTTTGGTAAAACAAAAGAAGCACAACAATACTATACGGATGAGCTACAAGCAGGTCGTATCGACCGCATTTATACAGGCCTTGTAGAAGGGCGTATTGATGCGGATGGTATGGTAGATGCGCCTATCGGGGTCGATCCAGTATTTGATAATCGCCGCGTTATCGATGAATTTGGGCAGCCTGCTCAAACAGAATATATTGTTCTTAATCATGAGGGAGACAATACTCTGTTACGTTTTAAGTTATTGACTGGTAGAACTCATCAAATTCGCGTACACATGGAACACATTGGACATCCTATTGTTGGTGATGCTATGTATGGTACGCGCAATAAGCCCTATACACGCCAATGTTTGCACGCATCAGAGCTAACCTTTGTACCTTATGGTAAGGACGAAGCTATTACGGTTACCTGTGAAGTAGGGGATAATTTTGGTCGAGAATAATAACTGTAGATTTTACTACTCTAAATAATAAGTCCATCATATCTATCGGACGAGATGCTTATTTTCCCTGTATCCTTGTATACAAAAAACAATATTGATAAAAACTCATAGTCTATGCATGAAAAGCATAGACTATGTTTTTTTTATATTTTCAATTCACAGTGGACAGGAGTATACTGTGTATAGACATAAAATTCTATAGAATGTTGAATTGATAATTTTATAGAAAAATAGTTTGTTAGTTATACTTTTACCAAGACCGAACGGAACGATGCCGCAGTGCTTGGAATAATCAAGTGATATGAAGGAGTGCACGTTATGGATATGAAGCAAAGCACAATAGAGCAACAATGTCTAGATCAAGCTAGACTCGAAGCCAATGGCATGTATAGCAGCCAATTTGAAAAGGATGCGTGTGGCATGGGATTCGTTGTTAATATTAAGGGAAAAAAATCTCATGATATTATCGACGATGGTTTGCGCATTTTGGAGCGCCTTGAACATCGTGGTGGTGCCGGTGCCGATAAGGACACAGGTGATGGTGCCGGTATTTTGGTGCAAATTCCGCACGAGTTTTTCAAGCGTGAGTGTGAAGTGCTTGGTATTAATCTGCCTGCAGCTGGCGAATATGGCGTAGGTATGGTCTTTGCCCATAAATATGAAAGTCTCCGTAATGAGCAAAAACGAATTCTCGAAGAGGTTGTACGCGAAGAGGGGCAAGTTGTTCTCGGCTGGCGTGAAGTACCGGTTGATGGTACAAAGGTTGGTAAAGAGGCTGCGGCGATTCGTCCTTGGATGATTCAAATCCTCATCGGTAAAGGCCCCGATGTAACTAACAATAAGGAATTTGAACGCAAATTATATATTATCCGTAAATTGGCGGAAAAACGCATCATTCCATTAAGCAAGGAATTATCCAGCGATTTTTATATCGCATCTTTGTCTTCTAAAACAATCGTATATAAAGGTATGCTAACACCTGGTCAATTGCGCGACTTCTACCTTGATTTGAGCGACCTTGACTTTACATCTGCGTTGGCAATGGTTCACTCTCGTTTCAGTACGAATACATTTCCAAGTTGGGCTCGGGCACATCCTAACCGTTTCTTAGTTCATAATGGTGAAATTAATACAATTCGCGGTAATGTAAACTGGATCAATGCTCGTGAAGGTAAAGCGGAATCTCCATTGTTCCCAGATATCAAAAAGGTATTCCCCGTAGTAGATGATAGCGGTTCTGACTCTGCTATGTTTGATAACACATTGGAATTCTTGCACATGACAGGCCGTTCTTTGCCTCATGCAATCATGATGATGATTCCTGAACCTTGGGAACGCAATAATCTCATGAGCCGAGAAAAACATGATTTCTATGAGTTCAATAGCTTTATGATGGAACCATGGGATGGTCCTGCGGCTATGGGCTTTACCGATGGTACCGTTATCGGCGGTGTGCTTGACCGCAATGGATTGCGTCCCGCTCGTTACTATGTGACAACAGATGACCGCGTTATCATGGCTTCTGAAGTTGGTGTTGTAAACGAAAATGCTGAAAACATCCGTGCTAAAGGTCGTTTGGAACCAGGTAAAATGCTTCTTATCGATACAGATGAACAACGTATCATTTCCGATGAAGAAATCAAACATCGCGTTGCTACTGAATTACCGTACGATGAATGGGTAAAAGAACACGTTATTCACTTATCTGAAATTACTCAGGCCGATGAAAGCTCCATTCCAAAAATTGAAGATTTATTCAAAAATCAACAAGCCTTTGGTTATACTCAAGAAGACCTTGTGCGTATGATTGTGCCTATGGCAAAAGATGGTAAAGACCCTGTAGGTGCCATGGGTGCCGATGCGCCTTTAGCTATCTTGTCTGATAAACCACAATTGCTATATAGCTACTTCAAGCAAATGTTTGCACAAGTAACAAATCCTCCTATCGACTCTATCCGTGAGGAGATGGTTACATCTACACGGGTCATGCTTGGTAACTCTGGTAATTTAACAGATCCTAACAAAGCAGGAACCTATGCATTATCCATGCGTACACCAATCCTTACAAACCAAGAGTTGGCGTCCATCAAAGCTCTTGATTGTCGTCGCATGAAATCCGTAACCTTGCCAATTCTCTTCGATCCTACTAAGGGTGCTGAAGGCTTGCGTGATGCGCTAAATGATTTATGCGAAAAGGCAGAAGAAGCAGCTCGTACAGATCAAAATGTGTTGATTTTATCCGACCGCGGTGTCGATGAAAATCATGCACCAATTCCAGCATTATTAGCTGTAGCAGCTGTTCATAATCATTTGATCGACAAAGTGTTGCGTACAGAAATCGGCCTCATTCTTGAATCTGGTGAACCACGTGAGGTTCATCACTTCTGTACATTAATTGGCTATGGCGTAACGGCTGTCAACCCATATTTAGCACTTGAAACGGTTCGAGATTTACAAGCTCGTAAACGTCTTGGTGATATTACACCAGAAGAAGCAGAAAAGAACTACATCAAGGCCGCTGTGGGTGGCATCATGAAAGTTATGTCTAAAATGGGTATTTCCACAGTTCGATCCTACCACGGTGCACAAATCTTTGAAGCATTGGGCTTGAATACTAACTTCATTAACAAGTTCTTTGTAAATACGCCAACGCGTATCGGCGGTATTGGCCTTGGCGGTGTAGCACATGAAGCCTTGGCTCGTTATGAACGGGCTTTCAAATCCGATGAAACTGTACTCGAACCAGGCGGTTGGTATGGTCCTGTAAAAGATGGAGAAGAGCATTTGTTCAATCCTAAGACGATTGATTTGTTACAAGAATCCCTTATCAACAGCGATTATGCTAAATATAAAGAATACTCTAAAGCGATTCGCAACGATTACCACGTTACATTACGTTCCTTGATGGAATTGAACTATCCAGTAGGCGGTGGTATTCCTATCGAAGAGGTTGAGCCGGAAGAGTCTATCGTAAAACGCTTTAAAGCGGGCGCTATGAGTTACGGTGCCATCAGTAAAGAAGCGCATGAAGCGATTGCTATCGCTATGAATCGTTTAGGCTCTACATCCAACTCTGGTGAAGGTGGCGAAGACGTAGCTCGTTTCAAACCATTGCCAAACGGCGACAGCATGAACTCCGAAGTAAAACAGATTGCATCTGGTCGTTTCGGGGTAACAGCGAATTATTTGATCAATGCAAAAGAATTGCAAATTAAATGTGCTCAAGGCGCTAAGCCAGGTGAAGGTGGCCAATTACCGGGCAAAAAGGTATATCCTGAAATCGCGAAAGCTCGTCACTCCACTCCTGGCGTTGAGCTCGTATCTCCACCACCGCATCATGATATTTACTCTATCGAAGACTTGGCTGAGTTGATTTACGATTTGAAATGCGTCAACAAAGATGCGCGTATTTCCGTTAAATTGACATCTGAAGCAGGTGTTGGTACGATTGCTGCTGGTGTGGCGAAAGCAAAAGCAGATAACATCTTGATTTCCGGATACGATGGTGGTACTGGTGCGGCAGGTCGTACATCTGTTAAACACGCTGGTGTGCCTTGGGAATTAGGTTTGTCTGAAACTCATCAAACCTTGATGCTCAATAGATTGCGTGACCGTGTTCAATTAGAGGTAGACTCTAAGTTGATGACCGGTTTCGATGTGGCTGTAGCAGCTATGCTCGGTGCAGAGTTGTTCGGCTTTGGTACATTGCCACTCGTTGCAGTAGGCTGTAAAATGGCTCGTGTATGTAATCTCAACACATGCCCTTACGGCGTAGCCACACAAGACGAAAAATTGCGTGCCCGCTTCACAGGTAAGCCTGAGTATGTAGAAAACTTGATGCTCTTTATCGCTCGTGAATTGCGTGAAATCATGGCTCGTTTAGGTATTCGCTCCGTAGCTGAACTCGTTGGTCGTATCGATCTTGTGCGTCAAAAATCTCAAGATGATAACTTCAAATTGTCTCGCGTTGATCTTAAACGTATATTGTTCCGTCCGTACATCGATTCCTCTGTAGGCCATATGCATATGGTTGACCAAGATCACGAGTTGGAACGTACCTTGGACATGTCCAAACTCTTGCGTATGTGCCGTCCTGCTATTGAGGACCAAAAACCGATTCGCGCTAAATTGGCTATCACCAATATCAACCGCGTTGTAGGTACGTTGGTTGGTTCTGAGGTGACTCGTCGTTATGGTGAAAGCGGCTTGCCAGACAATACAATCAAGTTGAATTTCGAAGGCTCTGCGGGTCAATCCTTCGGTGCTTTCATCCCTAAAGGCATGACACTAGAACTAGAAGGAGATGCGAATGACTACCTCGGTAAAGGCTTGTCCGGCGGTACCATCACTGTATATCCGCCGAAAGCATCCATCTTTGAAGCTGATGAAAATATCCTTATCGGTAACGTTGCCTTCTATGGTGCAACCTCTGGTACATCCTACATCAACGGTGTGGCCGGTGAACGTTTCGCTGTTCGTAACAGTGGTATTACTGCCGTTGTGGAAGGTGTCGGTGACCATGGCTGTGAATACATGACTGGTGGCGAAGTGCTCGTGCTCGGTAAAATCGGCCGTAACTTTGGAGCAGGTATGTCCGGTGGCTATGCGTACATCCTCGATTGCGATGAACGCTATGTCAATACAGGTCTCGTAGAATTACGTACAGCCAATAATGATGACCTTAAACGCATTAAAGAACTAGTAGAACAACATGTATTGCATACAAATTCCGCTAAAGGCCGTCACATCCTTGAAAACTGGAATAACTTTGTAAACAGATTTACAAAAGTTGTGCCTGTAGCATACGAAGAAATGCAAGCTGCTATTGAACGCTATAAAGAACAAGGCTTATCCTTAGAAGAAGCACAATTGGCTGCATTTAAAGAGAAATATGCAAAATAGAATAATAAAATAGTTATAATAAAGACTCCCACTAGTTAATTCTAAAGAAAACTAGTGGGAGTTTTTTATTGTCTTTAGACTAGTTCGCGACGTAGTCGCGAATCATAAAACCACCCGCTATGCGGGTGCGGCAACGAAAGTTATACAAAAAAATCACCTTGCTTAAGGATAATATAGGTGTTCAAGCCGTATTATATGCAAAAGAAAGGTGGTTTTATATGGCAACAAAGATACAAAGTCTTGCGCGCACAAAATGGTTATGCAAATACCACATAGTATTTACACCTAAGTATAGGCGTAAAGTTATATATAATCAATATAGAAATAGTTTACGTGAAATACTGAGGCGTTTATGTGAATATAAGGGCGTCAAGATTATAGAGGGGGAGCTTATGGCAGATCATGTGCATATGTTAGTATTAATCCCACCTAAAATAGCAGTTTCATCTTTTATGGGATATTTAAAAGGTAAAAGTGCACTTATGATGTTCGATAAACACGCAAACTTAAAGTATAAATTTGGAAATAGACACTTTTGGTCTGAGGGATATTATGTTAGTACGGTAGGTCTAAATGAGGCAACAGTAAAAAAATATATACGTGAGCAAGAGTTACATGACCAAATGAAGGATAAGTTAAGTGTAAAAGAATATGAGGACCCTTTTAAGGGTAGCAAGTAATACATATCCCCTTTGAGGGGAAGGTTACGAGTCAATGGCTATGCGGCTTGAACGTAGTGAAAGCCAGCGCCTTTAGACGCTGGCCTAGTACTACGGGCTTATAGCCCGTGAGCAAACCACCCGTTTTACGGGTGGTTCTGATTTTAAACTATTTATTGAAAAAGATAAACTATCAAAATTTTATTAATAGTATTTCCTTAAAATATAATGAAAAGAAAATGAATTAAATATTGACGCAAAATCTGAAAAACCTTATAATTACTATAACCTTAGAAAAATCATTTACCACCAGTATTTACCTATGCTCATCGGCATTTTTAATCCCATGGGAGCCTAATCTGACCGTTTACGGTGTGAGGTTTGCTAAAACCTATTTTTAAGCCCCATGAATACTGGCTTTCTAAGACACGCTGTTGCAACAGTGCTTACCGTTTACGGTATTGAAACTTCGATAGTACTGCTAAACTATCATTGCTAATTCTAGTTGCAACAGTGCTTACCGTTTACGGTATTGAAACGCTATCATTTCACCATCATCGTCTGGTAGCAGTTCCGTTGCAACAGTGCTTACCGTTTACGGTATTGAAACTATCACTATTAAGATTACTTAGTTCGAAGAATTCAGGGGGTTGCAACAGTGCTTACCGTTTACGGTATTGAAACCAGTAAGCGTTTAATGTACGCCCAAACTGTGAGTTGCAACAGTGCTTACCGTTTACGGTATTGAAACATTATCATTTAAAATGGTAAATTTATAATCTTTTAAGTTGCAACAGCACTTACCGTTTACGGTATTGAAACAGCTTTTTCAAGTTTAGTTGTAGGGATCGCAATATTATTTAAAGTTGCAACAGCACTTACCGTTTACGGTATTGAAACGAGTAAGCTTCAAGCATACTACAATTATCAGTGATTAGGTTGCAACAGCAATTAACGTTTATAGTATATTAATAGAACCATTATTTTTAGTTTGATATATTGATAGAGTTATCTCACTAATGCCAATGGTTCTATTTTTTTTGTTTATGGTATAATATAGCTAGATTTAAAACTCGGGAAACCAAATCTGCGCCGTTGTTATAATGGTGCGGTTTATCGGCGTTATTTTAGTGGGCTAAAGTGCTTTTTAGGTCGGTTTTGTAATCTCCGCCGTTTTTTGCATTTTTCGATCAGTAAATACCTGTGATTTCAAAGACAGGGTTAAATAAAATAATCCCCATTAGGGGACGGAAACAATACTACTGCTCCGCCTATGTTTAAAACTTCTAATAATTGTTAAATAAAATAATCCCCATTAGGGAACGGAAACTTATTTTGTAGAATTACTGGATCAATCGGTAAAGAAGCATAATGTTAAATAAAATAATCCCCATGAGGGGACGGAAACAGTTCGACATTTCTGACAAGGTAACTTCTTGCTTCACTAAGGCGTTAAATTAAATAATCCCTTTTAGGGGACAGAAAGGCACTACCTTATTATTGTAGGTAGTGCCTTATGTATAATCTAGGGGTTTAATTGTCTTGTATTATAAATACTTAAGGTTTTGTTACTTTCTCTCTTGGAATGAAGGGTGGATTATTGAAATAAAATAA
>OBYO01000531.1_pt1 | contig 16234 bp, 14 predicted proteins | sample 1476771 | NCBI WGS metagenome assembly OBYO01 (sample SAMEA2580202, study PRJEB22360) | human gut metagenome | biome: human gut; feature: human-associated habitat; material: faeces | place: Denmark | collected 2008/2010 | reverse complement strand
AGAGGCTAGATACTCAAACTCTTCAAGTAGGTGGAACCGTGAGAACCAGGATGAAACGCAGAAGCAATTTCTGCCGTGGTCAGCATGGCGCTAATCGGGAAGCCGCCGCCTAACGCTTTCGCAGAGGTCAGAATATCCGGCGTCACGCCGTAGTGCATGTAAGCAAACAAATCGCCGGTCCGCCCCATCCCGCACTGTACTTCATCAAACACCAATAATGCCTGATGTTGATCGCACAGCTCGCGCAAGCCCTGCAAAAACTCTGGCGTCGCTGCCGTCACACCGCCCTCGCCCTGGATCGGCTCAACCACCACCGCACAGGTGTGATCATCCATCACCGCTTTCACTGCGTGGAGATCGTTAAAAGGAACGTGGATGATGTCTGCCGGTTTTGGCCCAAAGCCGTCGGAATATTTTGGCTGCCCGCCCACCGAGACGGTAAACAGCGAGCGACCATGAAAAGCGTTATGGAAGGCAATAATTTTGGTTTTGAACGGACTATGACGCACACAGGCGTAATGGCGTGCCAGTTTAAAGGCGGTTTCGTTAGCTTCCGTGCCGGAGTTCATAAACACCACGCGTTCGGCAAACGTCGCCTCAATCAGTTTGCGCCCAAGACGCAGCGCCGGTTCATTGGTGAAAACGTTACTGATATGCCACAGAGTTTCGCCCTGGGTTTTTAACGCGTTCACCAGCGCAGGATGGCAATGGCCCAACGCCGTAACTGCAATGCCACCCGCGAAATCGACATACTCCTTGCCTTGCTGATCCCAGATTCGGCTGCCCTGACCTTTTACCGGAATGAACTCTGCCGGAGCATAAATCGGCAGGATCACTTCATCGAAAGTCGCGCGTGTAATTGCTGTTTGTTCAATTGCCATCTCATGATCACCCTGTTACGCATAAATAAATGTGAAATTATAATCACAAAATATGCATAAAAAATCATTGAATGGCAATCAGAAATCAGCGATGCAGGAAATTAGCCAGCAGTTGATGTCCTTGTTCGCTAAGAATACTTTCTGGATGGAACTGCACACCTTCCAGATCCCACTGGCGATGGCGAATCCCCATAATCTCGCGGGTTTCGCTCCAGGCCGTCACGTCAAAGCATGCTGGTAATGAGCCAGGTTCCACCACCAGCGAATGGTAGCGTGTCACGGTAAGTGGATTTGCCAGCCCCCGAAATACGCCCTCACCGTTATGTGTAATCGGCGAGGTTTTGCCGTGCATGACCTTTGCGGCGCGCACAACTTTGCCGCCAAATGCCTGCGCCATTGCCTGATGACCGAGGCAGACGCCAAGAATCGGCAAGCGCCCGGCATAGTGGCGAATAACGTCAAGGGAGATCCCGGCTTCATCTGGCGTACAGGGGCCGGGTGATATGACAATTTTTTGTGGTTTAAGGGCGTCGATATCCGCCAGCGTCAACGCATCGTTGCGCTTAACCAGCACATCCGCCCCCAGTTCACAAAAGTACTGGTAGAGGTTCCAGGTAAAAGAATCGTAGTTATCTATAAGCAGGATCATGGCGGCTCCGGTACGAAAGAACCGCGCTATTTTACTCAGATTCCCCGGCTTCGCTTACCACTTTGCTAAATATCATCTGCAGCGCGGTGAGATCCCCCATTGCCCCACTCTGATTTGCCTGATTCCAGGCCTCTTTTTCGATACCCTGCCAGCTCAGTTGATACCCGGCATGAATCGCCAGTTGCTCGAAGAAGATCCGCTGTGCCAGACCACTTCCCACCCGGAAGGGATGCAGCACGTTGATTTCACAATAGTAATGCGCCAGCCGCTCGACGAACTTCGCTTTCTCCAGGCCAACCAGATAACCTTCTTCCTCCAGATCCTGCATCAGGGCATTGCCCTCTTTTTCGATATAAGCAAAGTGGCAGAACGGCGTATCGCCCTGATAAATATCAACTTCACGCAGTTGCCCCGCCCAGTCGAAAATATCCTGATACAGCTGGCGATGGATAGTGCGCAAATGCGGTAAACCGCGCACCAGCGGACCAAGCTCAATGGTCGCAGCACGCAGCGCCGTCATTTCGTAAGCGGCCTGTTCCAGCCGCTGCTGCTGGTGGATGTTCAGCCGGTTACGCATGATATCAAGGCCAGGATAAAGATACGGATCGCGCCCTTCGCCGAATTTATCGCTCATAGTGCCTCCTCAGCTCTTCAAGGCGCGCTAAAGCCTCTGCGGCAGTAAGAGTGACTAAAGGCATCTCGACGCCTTCAAGACGGCGACTGGCCTGGAAATTACGATTACGCTGAAGCTCCCAGAGACGGGACTTTTGCTTATCGGTGAGTTTCTTCCCTTGATGCCTCCCTGAACGTGTCCATTTGCCACAAGTATAAGCGGCAAATCCGGGTTACGCCGGGAGAGCAGAAGCGAAAAATCATTACGGCAGGACTTTAGCGGAAAGGATAACTACCGGTTTTGACGGCACATTCTGGTACGGACCAACGTCATGAGTCGGCACCTGGGAAATCTTATCGGCAACGTCCATGCCTTTCACCACTTTACCAAATACCGCGTAACCGAAATCACGCTGACCATGGTCAAGGAAGGCGTTATCGGCAACGTTGATAAAGAACTGGCTGGTGGCGCTGTCTTTGTCAGCGGTACGCGCCAGCGCGATGGTGCCACGCGTGTTGCGCAGGCCGGCTTCATTTTTGATTGGCGGGTTTGGTTTTTTCTGCTGCATCTGCTCGGTGAAACCGCCGCCCTGAATCATAAAGCCAGGAATGACGCGGTGAAAGGTAGTGTTGTTATAAAAACCGCTGTTCACATAATCGACAAAGTTTTGCACAGACACTGGCGCTTTTTGTTTATCCAGCTCCAGTTCGATGTTACCAGCTGAGGTTGTCAACAATACGTGCGGGTCCCCTTTCGCTGCCATTGCTGCGGGAGAAAGAGCAGAAAGAGCGAAAACAGCAGCCATCGCCGCCAGGGTCGATTTGAACATGAGATTTCCTTAACAAACAGAGCAGAAAAAAAGCAAGTGAAGAGATTCTAAATAGCCTTCAAGAACAAGGCCATCCCTTTACCTAATTTTACGTATCTGAAATATATGTAACCTGACGATCACTTTTTATTCCGTGATCAAAATCACCTCTTAAAATGCAATTTAGCAACCGATTGCAATAAAACATTTAAACAGATCACAAAATCACCTAAAATCGCCCGCTCGCGGCATATCCCGCTATGCCATTTTATTTTTGAACGCAGGCCAATCATGACTAACAGCAATCGCATCAAGCTCACATGGATTAGCTTTCTCTCCTACGCACTGACTGGTGCGTTGGTTATTGTCACCGGGATGGTGATGGGAAATATCGCCGATTATTTCAATCTGCCTGTTTCCAGTATGAGTAACACCTTCACCTTCCTCAACGCCGGCATTTTAATCTCTATCTTCCTCAACGCCTGGCTGATGGAAATCGTCCCGTTGAAAACGCAGTTACGTTTTGGCTTTCTCCTGATGGTGCTGGCGGTTGCCGGTTTGATGTTCAGCCACAGCCTGGCGCTGTTCTCGGCGGCGATGTTCATTCTCGGGGTGGTCAGCGGCATCACCATGTCGATTGGTACATTCCTGGTAACACAAATGTATGAAGGGCGTCAGCGCGGTTCCCGCCTGTTATTTACCGACTCCTTCTTCAGTATGGCTGGGATGATTTTCCCAATGATCGCCGCGTTTCTACTGGCGCGCAGCATTGAGTGGTACTGGGTTTATGCCTGCATCGGGCTGGTGTATGTCGCTATTTTTATTCTGACCTTCGGCTGTGAGTTCCCGGCGCTGGGCAAACATGCGCCAAAAACGGATGCTCCGGTAGAGAAAGAAAAGTGGGGGATCGGCGTACTGTTTCTCTCTGTTGCGGCGCTGTGCTACATCCTCGGTCAGTTAGGTTTTATCTCCTGGGTGCCTGAGTATGCCAAAGGCCTGGGCATGAGCCTGAACGACGCGGGCACGCTGGTGAGTAACTTCTGGATGTCATACATGGTCGGCATGTGGGCGTTCAGCTTTATTCTTCGCTTCTTTGATTTGCAACGCATTCTGACCGTACTGGCTGGTCTGGCTGCGATTCTGATGTACGTCTTTAACACCGGAACACCAGCACATATGGCGTGGTCAATTCTCGCTCTGGGCTTCTTCTCCAGCGCGATCTATACCACCATCATCACCCTGGGTTCACAGCAGACCAAAGTACCGTCGCCAAAACTGGTTAACTTTGTCCTGACCTGCGGAACCATCGGTACTATGTTGACCTTTGTGGTTACCGGCCCGATTGTTGAACATAGCGGTCCGCAGGCGGCACTGCTTACAGCAAACGGTCTGTACGCTGTCGTCTTTGTGATGTGCTTCCTGTTAGGTTTCGTCAGCCGTCACCGTCAGCATAACACCCTGACCTCTCATTAATTGCTCATGCCGGACGGCACTCTCGTCGTCCGGCCTTTTCCTCTCTTCCCCCGCTACGTGCATCTATTTCTATAAACCCGTTCATTTTGTCCATTTTTTGCACAAACATGAAATGTCAGACAATTCCGTGACTTAAGAAAATTTATACAAATCAGCAATATACCCCTTAAGGAGTATATAAAGGTGAATTTGATTTACATCAATAAGCGGGGTTGCTGAATCGTTAAGGTAGGCGGTAATAGAAAAGAAATCGAGGCAAAAATGAGCAAAGTCAGACTCGCAATTATCGGTAACGGTATGGTCGGCCATCGCTTTATCGAAGATCTTCTTGATAAATCTGATGCGGCCAACTTTGATATTACCGTTTTCTGTGAAGAACCGCGCATCGCTTATGACCGCGTACACCTCTCGTCTTACTTCTCTCACCACACCGCCGAAGAGCTGTCGCTGGTGCGCGAAGGCTTCTACGAGAAACACGGCATCAAAGTTCTGGTCGGCGAACGCGCTATCACCATCAACCGTCAGGAGAAGGTGATTCACTCCAGCGCCGGGCGCACCGTTTTTTATGACAAGCTGATCATGGCGACCGGTTCCTACCCGTGGATCCCGCCAATCAAAGGTTCTGATACTCAGGACTGCTTTGTCTATCGCACTATTGAAGACCTCAACGCCATTGAATCCTGCGCCCGTCGCAGCAAACGCGGTGCCGTTGTTGGTGGCGGCCTGTTAGGTCTGGAAGCCGCTGGCGCGCTGAAAAACTTAGGTATTGAAACCCACGTTATCGAATTTGCCCCTATGCTGATGGCGGAACAGCTTGATCAGATGGGTGGCGAGCAGCTGCGTCGCAAAATCGAAAGTATGGGCGTGCGCGTTCACACCAGCAAAAACACCCTTGAGATTGTGCAGGAAGGTGTCGAAGCGCGTAAAACCATGCGTTTTGCCGACGGCAGCGAACTGGAAGTCGACTTTATCGTCTTCTCTACCGGTATCCGTCCGCGCGATAAGCTGGCAACCCAGTGTGGTCTGGACGTTGCTCCGCGTGGGGGTATCGTCATTAATGATTCCTGCCAGACTTCCGATCCGGATATCTACGCCATCGGTGAATGCGCAAGCTGGAACAACCGTGTATTTGGTCTGGTAGCACCTGGCTACAAAATGGCGCAGGTCGCCGTTGACCATATTCTCGGTAGCGAAAACGCCTTTGAAGGTGCTGACCTTAGCGCCAAGCTGAAACTGCTGGGCGTAGACGTAGGCGGTATTGGTGATGCGCACGGTCGCACGCCTGGCGCACGTAGCTACGTTTACCTCGACGAAAGTAAAGAGATCTACAAACGCCTGATTGTCAGCGAAGACAACAAAACCCTGCTCGGTGCGGTACTGGTGGGCGATACCAGCGACTACGGCAACCTGCTGCAACTGGTGCTGAATGCTATCGAGCTGCCGGAAAACCCGGATTCTCTGATTCTGCCGGCGCACTCGGGTAGCGGTAAGCCGTCTATCGGTGTTGATAAACTGCCGGACAGCGCGCAAATCTGCTCCTGCTTCGACGTCACCAAAGGTGATCTGATTGCTGCCATCAACAAAGGCTGCCACACCGTTGCGGCGCTGAAAGCTGAAACCAAAGCGGGTACTGGCTGCGGTGGCTGTATCCCGCTGGTTACTCAGGTACTGAACGCGGAACTGGCGAAACAGGGCATCGAAGTTAACAACAACCTGTGCGAACACTTTGCTTATTCGCGTCAGGAACTGTTCCATTTGATCCGCGTTGAAGGCATTAAAACCTTCGAAGAACTGCTGGCGAAACACGGCAAAGGCTACGGTTGTGAAGTTTGTAAACCGACCGTCGGTTCGCTGCTGGCCTCCTGCTGGAACGAATACATTCTGAAGCCGGAACATACTCCGCTGCAGGATTCTAACGACAACTTCCTCGCTAACATCCAGAAAGACGGCACCTACTCGGTGATCCCGCGTTCTCCGGGCGGTGAAATCACCCCGGAAGGGCTGATGGCAGTGGGTCGTATCGCGCGTGAATTTAATCTCTACACCAAAATCACCGGCTCCCAGCGCCTGGCGATGTTTGGCGCACAGAAAGACGATCTGCCGGAAATCTGGCGTCAGCTGATTGAAGCTGGCTTCGAAACCGGTCATGCCTATGCGAAAGCACTGCGTATGGCGAAAACCTGCGTGGGTAGCACCTGGTGCCGCTACGGTGTTGGCGATAGCGTCGGCCTCGGCGTGGAACTGGAAAACCGCTACAAAGGCATCCGTACGCCGCACAAAATGAAGTTCGGTGTCTCCGGCTGTACCCGTGAATGTTCAGAAGCTCAGGGTAAAGACGTGGGTATTATCGCCACTGAAAAAGGCTGGAACCTGTATGTTTGCGGTAACGGCGGCATGAAACCGCGTCATGCGGATCTGCTGGCAGCGGATATCGATCGCGAAACGCTGATCAAATATCTCGACCGCTTCATGATGTTCTACATCCGTACCGCCGACAAACTGACGCGTACCGCGCCGTGGTTAGAAAACCTCGAAGGCGGCATCGATTACCTGAAAGCGGTGATCATTGACGACAAACTGGGGCTGAACGCTCATCTGGAAGAAGAGATGGCGCGCCTGCGTGAAGCGGTAGTGTGTGAGTGGACTGAAACGGTCAATACACCGTCCGCGCAGACTCGCTTCAAACACTTCATCAACAGCGACAAGCGTGACCCGAACGTGCAGATGGTGCCAGAGCGCGAACAGCACCGTCCGGCAACGCCGTATGAACGTATCCCGGTAACTCTGGTGGAGGACAACGCATGAGCCAGTGGAAAGACATCTGCAAAATCGATGACATCCTGCCTGAAACCGGCGTCTGCGCGCTGTTAGGCGACGAGCAGGTCGCGATTTTCCGCCCGTATCACAGCGACCAGGTGTTTGCGATCAGCAACATCGATCCGTTCTTCGAGTCCAGCGTGCTGTCACGCGGGCTGATTGCGGAACACCAGGGCGAGCTGTGGGTCGCCAGCCCGCTGAAAAAACAGCGTTTTCGCTTAAGTGATGGCTTGTGCATGGAAGACGAACAGTTTTCCGTCAAACATTACGAAGCACGAGTGAAAGACGGCGTGGTGCAGCTGCGCGGTTAATGTTTTAACGGGAGGCGCAATGCCTCCCCTTTTTGCATGGTCCTGTAATGACCTTCGGTATAATGCAGGACATTTTTTAAACTTTTTGTTTTATTTTTTGTTTTTATTTTTTAAAGGATAATCAAATGTTTACAGACACTATTAATAAGTGTGCGGCTAATGCTGCACGCATTGCACGCCTGTCGGCAAATAACCCGCTCGGCTTTTGGGTCAGCTCCGCCATGGCGGGCGCATATGTGGGTCTTGGGATCATCCTGATTTTCACGCTCAGTAATTTGCTCGACCCGTCCGTACGTCCGCTGGTGATGGGCGCGACCTTTGGTATCGCCTTAACGCTGGTGATTATCGCCGGTTCTGAACTGTTCACCGGACACACCATGTTCCTCACCTTTGGGGTAAAAGCGGGCAGCATCAGCCACGGGCAAATGTGGGCAATCCTGCCGCAAACCTGGCTGGGTAACCTGGTCGGTTCCGTCTTCGTTGCCATGCTCTATAGCTGGGGCGGCGGTAGCCTGCTGCCGGTAGATACCAGCATCGTTCACTCCGTCGCGCTGGCTAAAACCACTGCACCGGCAATGGTACTGTTCTTCAAAGGTGCATTGTGTAACTGGCTGGTTTGCCTGGCAATCTGGATGGCGCTGCGCACTGAAGGGGCGGCGAAATTTATCGCTATCTGGTGGTGTCTGCTGGCATTTATCGCGTCCGGCTACGAGCACTCTATCGCTAACATGACGCTGTTCGCGCTCTCCTGGTTCGGCAACCACAGCGAAGCCTACACGCTGGCGGGTATTGGTCATAACCTGCTGTGGGTGACGCTGGGTAATACTTTATCAGGTGCCGTATTCATGGGATTGGGTTATTGGTATGCTACGCCGAAAGCGAATCGTCCGGTTGCGGACAAATTTAATCAAACTGAAACGGCTGCCGGTTAATTACTAAGGGGTTTTTACGTGGATCATTTGCCTATATTTTGCCAATTACGCGATCGCGACTGTCTGATTGTCGGCGGTGGTGATGTCGCGGAACGCAAAGCAAGGTTGCTGTTAGACGCAGGCGCTCGCTTAACGGTGAATGCATTAGCGTTTATTCCACAGTTCACCGCATGGGCAGATGCAGGCATGTTAACCCTCGTCGAAGGGCCATTTGATGAAAGCCTTCTCGACACCTGCTGGCTGGCGATTGCAGCGACGGATGATGACACGCTTAACCAGCGCGTCAGCGAAGCCGCTGAAGCTCGTCGCATCTTCTGTAACGTAGTCGATGCGCCGAAAGCCGCCAGCTTTATTATGCCGTCGATTATTGACCGCTCACCGCTAATGGTAGCGGTCTCCTCTGGCGGCACCTCTCCGGTTCTGGCGCGCCTGTTGCGCGAAAAACTCGAATCACTGCTGCCGTTGCATCTGGGCCAGGTGGCGAAATATGCCGGGCAATTACGCGGGCGAGTGAAACAACAGTTCGCCACGATGAGTGAGCGTCGCCGTTTCTGGGAGAAATTGTTCGTTAACGACCGCCTGGCGCAGTCGCTGGCAAACAACGATCAGAAAGCCATTACTGAAACGACCGAACAGTTAATCAACGAACCGCTCGACCATCGCGGTGAAGTGGTGCTGGTTGGTGCAGGTCCGGGCGATGCCGGGCTGCTGACGCTGAAAGGACTGCAACAAATTCAGCAGGCAGATGTGGTGGTCTACGACCGTCTGGTTTCTGACGATATTATGAATCTGGTACGCCGCGATGCTGATCGCGTTTTCGTCGGCAAACGCGCGGGATACCACTGTGTACCGCAGGAAGAGATTAACCAGATCCTGCTGCGGGAAGCGCAAAAAGGCAAACGCGTGGTGCGGCTGAAAGGTGGCGATCCGTTTATTTTTGGCCGTGGTGGCGAAGAGCTGGAAACACTGTGCAACGCGGGTATTCCGTTCTCGGTGGTTCCGGGTATTACCGCAGCTTCTGGTTGCTCTGCCTATTCGGGTATTCCGCTCACGCATCGCGATTATGCCCAGAGCGTGCGCTTAATTACCGGACACTTAAAAACCGGTGGCGAGCTGGACTGGGAAAACCTGGCGGCAGAAAAACAGACGCTGGTGTTCTATATGGGGCTGAATCAGGCTGCGACTATTCAGCAAAAGCTGATTGAACACGGTATGCCTGGCGAAATGCCGGTGGCAATTGTCGAAAACGGAACAGCAGTCACGCAGCGCGTGATTGACGGTACGCTCACGCAACTCGGTGAACTTGCTCAGCAAATGAACAGTCCATCGCTAATTATTATTGGTCGGGTTGTTGGCCTGCGCGATAAACTGAACTGGTTCTCCAACCATTAATTTAACCCGGGCCAGAGAATTCTGGCCTTCTTAATGACTCTTTTTATATATTCAGCAAATAAAACATAGCCCCTTAATAAATATTATCTGCTAATGGGTTATATTCACCGTTACAGCGACTTACAAAATTAAGTCATTCGCTCACTGACGCCAATTAAATATTCCTGTATCGTTCTTAACGAGCAGTCTGCTTATATTCATATAATCAATGAATATTAATTAATATATAATACATAGGGAATGTAAATGAACAAATTTATTAAAGTTGCACTGGTAGGTGCAGTACTGGCTACGTTAACTGCATGTACTGGTCATATTGAAAACCGTGATAAGAACTGCTCTTACGACTACCTGCTGCACCCGGCAATTTCTATTTCTAAAATCATTGGCGGTTGCGGTCCTACTGCACAGTAAGTCTCTGACAGAAATCGGCTAACACCGGTTTAATTGCCCGACGCCCTCTGGATTTTCCGAGGGCGTATTTGTTTCTATGTCCTTCTTGCCCCCGCCCGTAAAAATATTTTCACTTTAAATTCAATTTGATAACTACATCCATTAGCCACAGCGCGATCCTGTGCGAAATTTTGTGATCTTCCTCCACATTACATAACATCATATGTTGTTATATTCATCATGCATTGTCATGTTACCTTTTAAATGACTGCAAACTCTCCCCTACAACGTATTGGACAAGAAAAAGGTATCGCTATGGGAAGCCAGGAACTCCAACGCAAGCTCGGATTTTGGGCCGTTCTTGCAATCGCCGTCGGGACAACCGTCGGCTCCGGTATTTTTGTATCTGTGGGTGAAGTGGCAAAAGCAGCGGGCACGCCGTGGCTTACGGTGCTCGCGTTTGTCATTGGCGGGTTAATTGTGATCCCGCAAATGTGCGTCTATGCGGAACTATCCACCGCTTATCCGGAAAATGGCGCAGATTATGTTTATCTGAAAAATGCCGGAAGCCGACCGCTGGCTTTCCTCTCCGGCTGGGCCAGCTTCTGGGCCAACGATGCGCCGTCATTGTCGATTATGGCGCTGGCGATTGTCAGCAATCTTGGCTTTTTAACGCCTATCGATCCGTTGCTCTGTAAATTTATCGCCGCCGGATTAATTATCGCCTTTATGTTGCTACACCTGCGCTCCGTTGAAGGCGGCGCAGCGTTTCAGACGCTAATTACCATCGCCAAAATTATCCCGTTCACTATCGTCATTGGCCTTGGGATCTTCTGGTTTAAAGCGGAGAATTTTGCCGCCCCTACCACCACTGCGATTGGCGCAACGGGCAGCTTTATGGCGCTGCTGGCGGGGATCTCTGCCACCAGTTGGTCGTATACCGGCATGGCCTCTATCTGTTATATGACCGGCGAAATTAAAAACCCCGGAAAAACCATGCCACGAGCGCTGATTGGTTCCTGTCTGCTGGTTCTGGTGCTCTACACCCTGCTGGCGCTGGTGATTTCCGGCCTGATGCCCTTCGACAAACTCGCCAATTCTGAAACGCCGATTTCCGACGCCCTGACCTGGATCCCCGCACTCGGCAGCACCGCTGGGATCTTTGTTGCCATCACGGCGATGATCGTCATTCTTGGTTCGCTTCCCCGCTGCGTGATGTACCAGCCGCGGCTGGAATACGCGATGGCGAAAGACAACCTGTTCTTTAAATGCTTCGGCCATGTGCATCCGAAATACAACACGCCGGATGTCTCCATCATCCTGCAAGGGGCGCTGGGGATCTTCTTCATCTTCGTTTCCGATCTCACCAGCCTGCTGGGTTATTTCACCCTGGTGATGTGTTTCAAAAATACCCTCACCTTCGGCTCCATCATCTGGTGTCGTAAACGCGACGATTACAAACCGCTGTGGCGTACTCCGGCTTTCGGGCTGATGACCACCCTCGCCATTGCGTCAAGCCTCATTCTGGTCGCCTCAACCTTTGTCTGGGCACCGATTCCCGGCCTTATCTGCGCCGTCATCGTTATTGCTACTGGTCTGCCTGCTTACGCCTTCTGGGCGAAGCGTAGCCGCCAGCTCAACGCTTTGTCGTAATGTTATCTGGAGAAAATAAAATGTTGGATATTGATAAAAGCACCGTGGACTTTCTGGTCACCGAAAATATGGTTCAGGAAGTGGAAAAAGTTCTCAGCCATGACGTTCCGCTGGTGCACACCATCGTGGAAGAGATGGTGAAGCGCGACATTGATCGTATTTATTTCGTTGCCTGCGGATCGCCACTCAACGCGGCGCAAACGGCGAAACATCTGGCGGATCGCTTTTCCGATCTTCAGGTCTACGCCATTTCCGGCTGGGAGTTCTGCGATAACACCCCGTATCGCCTCGACGATCGTTGCGCGGTGATTGGCGTTTCTGACTACGGTAAAACGGAAGAGGTAATCAAAGCGCTGGAGCTGGGCCGGGCCTGCGGCGCACTCACTGCGGCGTTCACCAAACGCGCGGACAGCCCGATTACCTCGGCGGCGGAATTTAGCATTGATTATCAGGCCGACTGTATCTGGGAAATTCACCTGCTGCTCTGCTACAGCGTGGTGCTGGAGATGATCACCCGCCTCGCGCCGAACGCGGAAATCGGCAAGATCAAAAACGATCTCAAGCAGTTGCCGAATGCGCTCGGTCAACTGGTACGCACCTGGGAAGAAAAAGGCCGCCAGCTTGGTGAACTGGCCAGCCAGTGGCCGATGATTTATACCGTTGCTGCGGGTCCGCTGCGTCCGCTGGGTTACAAAGAAGGCATTGTAACGCTGATGGAATTTACCTGGACGCACGGCTGCGTGATTGAGAGCGGAGAGTTCCGCCATGGCCCGCTGGAGATTGTCGAACCGGGCGTTCCGTTCCTGTTCCTGCTCGGCAATGATGAAAGTCGCCACACCACCGAACGCGCCATTAACTTTGTTAAACAGCGTACTGACAACGTGATCGTCATCGATTACGCCGAAATTTCGCAAGGGCTGCACCCGTGGCTGGCACCGTTCCTGATGTTCGTGCCAATGGAGTGGCTCTGCTACTACCTGTCTATTTACAAAGATCACAACCCGGATGAACGCCGCTATTACGGTGGTCTGGTGGAATATTAATCCCTCTCCCGGCCCGGCAACGGGCCGAATTTACGCAAGGAGTTACCCGATGAAAACAGGTATGTTTACCTGCGGCCACCAGCGGCTGCCTATTGAACACGCATTTCGTGATGCAAGCGAGCTGGGTTACGACGGCATCGAAATTTGGGGCGGTCGCCCGCACGCGTTCGCGCCGGACTTAAAAGCGGGCGGCATCAAACAAATCAAGGCGCTGGCGCAGACGTATCAGATGCCGATTATCGGCTATACGCCAGAAACCAACGGCTATCCGTATAACATGATGCTGGGCGATGAACATATGCGTCGCGAAAGCCTCGACATGATCAAGCTGGCGATGGATATGGCAAAAGAGATGAACGCGGGTTATACGCTGATTTCCGCGGCCCACGCGGGCTATCTCACGCCACCTAATGTTATCTGGGGACGGCTGGCAGAGAACCTAAGCGAACTGTGTGAGTACGCGGAAAACATCGGCATGGATCTAATCCTCGAACCGTTAACGCCGTATGAATCGAACGTCGTGTGTAATGCTAATGATGTGCTTCATGCGCTGGCGCTGGTGCCTTCGCCGCGCCTGTTCAGCATGGTCGACATTTGCGCGCCGTATGTCCAGGCGGAACCGGTGATGAGTTATTTCGACAAACTGGGCGATAAATTACGTCATCTGCATATTGTCGACAGCGACGGGGCCAGCGACACGCATTACATTCCTGGAGAAGGCAAAATGCCGCTGAGGGAACTGATGCGCGATATTATCGACCGGGGCTATGAGGGTTACTGTACGGTGGAGCTGGTGACGATGTATATGAACGAGCCCAGACTCTATGCCCGCCAGGCGCTGGAACGCTTTCGCGCGCTGCTGCCGGAGGATGAGAGATGAAAACCCTGGCGACAATCGGCGATAACTGCGTCGATATCTACCCGCAACTGAATAAAGCGTTTTCTGGCGGTAATGCGGTCAATGTGGCGGTGTACTGCACTCGCTACGGCATACAGCCGGGATGCATTACCTGGGTGGGTGACGATGACTACGGCACAAAGCTGAAGCAGGATCTCGCCCGCATGGGCGTCGATATCAGCCATGTCCATACGAAACACGGCGTTACCGCACAAACTCAGGTGGAACTGCACGACAATGATCGCGTTTTTGGCGACTACACCGAAGGCGTGATGGCCGACTTTGCCCTGAGTGAAGAGGATTACGCCTGGCTGGCGCAGTATGACATTGTGCACGCGGCAATCTGGGGACATGCGGAAGACGCATTCCCACAGCTGCACGCTGCGGGCAAACTTACCGCTTTCGACTTCTCCGACAAGTGGGACAGCTCGCTCTGGCAGACACTGGTGCCGCATCTCGATTTTGCCTTTGCCTCCGCACCGCAAGAAGACGAAGCGCTGCGTCTGAAGATGAAAGCGATTGTTGCCCGTGGCGCAGGCGTGGTGATTGTCACGCTGGGTGAAAACGGCAGCATTGCCTGGGATGGCGCGCAGTTCTGGCGTCAGGCTCCTGAACCGGTGACGGTTATCGACACCATGGGTGCCGGAGATTCGTTCATTGCCGGATTCCTTTGCGGCTGGTCTGCGGGGATGACATTACCGCAGGCGATGGCGCAGGGAACGGCGTGCGCGGCGAAAACCATTCAGTACCACGGTGCCTGGTAGGTATAACGTTGGCGTGAGCATCTTCACGCCAACGTGCTGTTACTTGCCGGAAAACGACCCTATAATCCGAGTAATTCATTCTTTATTTCAGGGTCGATTATGTCAGCTACGGACCGCTACTCTCATCAACTCCTCTACGCTACCGTCCGCCAGCGGTTGCTGGATGATATCGCGCAGGGGGTTTACCAGGCCGGGCAACAGATCCCTACCGAAAACGAGCTTTGTACGCAATATAACGTCAGCCGCATTACTATTCGCAAAGCTATCAGCGACTTAGTGGCAGACGGCGTACTGATCCGCTGGCAGGGCAAAGGCACCTTTGTACAAAGCCAGAAGGTCGAAAACGCCCTGCTGACCGTCAGTGGTTTTACCGATTTTGGCGTCTCACAAGGCAAGGCGACGAAAGAGAAAGTGATCGAGCAGGAACGAGTCAGCGCCGCGCCGTTTTGCGAAAAGCTGAACATCCCTGGCAACAGCGAAGTGTTCCATCTTTGCCGGGTGATGTATCTCGATAAAGAGCCGCTGTTTATTGATAGTTCCTGGATCCCACTGTCGCGTTATCCTGACTTTGATGAGATTTACGTTGAAGGAAGCTCCACTTATCAGTTATTTCAGGAGCGTTTCGACACGCGAGTGGTCAGCGACAAAAAGACCATCGATATCTTTGCCGCCACCCGCCCGCAGGCAAAATGGCTGAAATGCGAACTGGGCGAACCGTTGTTTCGCATCAGCAAAATCGCCTTTGATCAGAATGACAAACCGGTGCACGTCTCCGAACTCTTCTGCCGCGCCAATCGCATCACCTTAACGATTGATAATAAAAGACATTAACCGTAGGCCGGATAAGATGCGCCAGCATCGCATCCGGCGATGCTGGCGCGTTGAATTTTACATCCCGTACGTTCCCCTCACCCTAACCCTCTCCCCAAAGGGGCGAGGGGACCGTTCAGTACGGAATTTAGCTTGACGGTGCTATCCAGCATTAAATACTGGCAATACTCTCACGCAAAATCCGCAGCACCGTCTCTTCACCGCTGCGATTCGGGTTAATGCGAATCGCACAATGTTCTGATTGTGGATTCGCCTGGCGAAACGTTCCGGAAAGGCGATAAAAGAGCGGCGGGATTTCATATTTCGACTCTGCACCCACCGGGTAAGGCAAGGCACCGCGCTTTTGCGCCTCTTCCAGCACTCTGGCGGCAATCGGCTGATGAAACTCGACAATCAACACCTTCGACTGCGCATTAGCAATCACCGCGCTTTTCACTTCCGGCACCGCACCACCGTTAAGCAAAGCCAGCAACCGTTCAGATACCCCTGCCTGCACCGCGTGCATCACTGGCGCAAACACCAGACCACGCAATACTTCCAGCGCCTGTGCGCCCTGGATCTGGCTACCGCCGGAGTAAAGCGTGGCGCGAATACGGTTGATAACATCAGCATCGCCGACCACTGCACCAACACCCTCTGGCCCAAATAGCTTGAAGCAGGAAAATGTCGAGACATTCGCGCCGCATTCACAGCCGATTCGCGCCACCTTCATCACCGCATAGTTGTCATCGGTTAACGCTGGAACACCTGCCGCGCGCAACGTTGCCAGCACATCT
>OBYO01000528.1_pt1 | contig 16385 bp, 8 predicted proteins | sample 1476771 | NCBI WGS metagenome assembly OBYO01 (sample SAMEA2580202, study PRJEB22360) | human gut metagenome | biome: human gut; feature: human-associated habitat; material: faeces | place: Denmark | collected 2008/2010 | reverse complement strand
CTGCTGTGACCTTGCCATCACAGCAGCCGGGCTGATCCCGCCTATTCAGTTATGGTGTGTGTCGTATTCGGTGCGGAGACCGAGCGGGCAAGCCCGCTATTTTTTATCTCCGCCGACCGCCATCACCGCGCGCTGAAGCACAACGAAGACGAGGATCATGAGACCGATAACGATGGTGGTCCATTCGGCCGGCACACCGAAGTCAGAGGTGAGCGGATCGAGGATGGAGCGGACCAGAGAGCCGAGCACGGAGCCGAGCACGTAGCCGAAGCCACCGGTGATGATCGTACCGCCGATGACCACGGAGGCAACGGCGTCGAGCTCCCAGCCAACACCCACAGTGTTCTTGGCAGAGCCGATGTTTGCGGTGTACACGATCGAGGCCAGGGCGGCGAGAGTCGCAGAGGTCAAGTAGATGATGTACTGCGTGCGCTTGACCGGCAGACCCATGAGTTCCGCGGAGGAACGGGAGCCGCCGATGGCGTAGATGGTGCGTCCGGTGCGGGTATGGTGCAGGAAGACGTAGCCGAAGACCACAACCACCAGTGCGATGATCACGCCGACGTTGAAGGACAGATCGTTGGAGATCTTCGGATTGTCGATGATCTTGATCACGTTGGAGATGAACGAGAAGTCATTGCCCTGCGGGAAGGTCAGCGAGTCGGTGGAGATGATGGAGGCAAGACCACGGGCCAGGAACATCGTCGACAGGGTCGCGATGAACGGCTGCATGTTGAATTCCTCGATCAAGGTGCCGGCCAGCAGGCCGAACACAGCGCCGATGAGCAGCATGATGATCATGACCAGGAAGGCGGGCACGCCGGCGTTCGCCAGCTTCAGGCCGACGACTGCGGTGATGGCCACGATAGCACCGACAGACAAATCGATACCACCGGTCAGAATCGGCAGGGTCATGGCCACAGCCAGAATAATCAGGTAGGCGTGGTCAATGAACAGGGAGGAGATGAAGCCCAGTCGAATGTAGGTGCCGAACAACGCCTGACCCATGATGATCATCAGGATGAAGATCACCACGGCCGCGAGGGTCGGGATCATCTGACGATCGAGCTTGAAGCCCTTCTTGGGAGCCTTCACTTTGTTTGCCGTAGCTGTTGTCATGCTGCCACCGCCTTAGCTTGAGCCTTGAGCGCGCGCTTGCGTTTCATATTCGCGCTCAGGTTGTGAATCTTCGGAGCCTGCATCACGCAGATCACAATCACAACGACGGCGAAGAAGGCCGGAGTTGCCTCGGCGTTGACGCCCAGGGTGATGATGGTCTTGCGGATCATGGCGATAATTACAGCACCGACAGCAGAGCCGGCGAGGGAGAACTTACCACCCAGCAGTGAAGTACCGCCGATGACGACTGCCAGAATGGCGTACATTTCGAGGTCCTGACCGGTCTTAACCACGTCGACACGCATCACGGATGCGGTGGCGAACAGACCAGCGATGGCCGCGAGGAAGCCGGAAATCGCGTAGACGAGGAAGAGGATCTTCTTCGGCTTGATACCGGTCATACGGGAGGCTTCCTGGTTGATGCCCACGGCCTCAATCATCATGCCCATAGCGGTCTTGCGGCACAGCAGGCCAACGAGAATCACAATGATAACGGCGATGACGAAGTTGGCGGGAATGCCCAGAATGAAGCCGTTGGCGAACCACTTCAGCGGTTCGTTGCCAGCAACTGCGGAGGCGTCGGTGTTCTCACCGGAGGTGATGACCTTGGCCATACCACGGCCGGCGAGCATCATAATCAGGGTGGTGATGAACGGCTGTAGGCCCAGGAAGGAAACCAGAGCGCCGTTGACGCAGCCAATGGCCAGACCAACAGCCAAGGCGATGAGGATGGAGAGCCACACGTTCATGCCATTGGACAGGGTCTGCATGGCGGCGGCACCTGCCACTGCCATAACGGAACCGACCGAAAGGTCGATACCGGCGGTGGAGATAACCAAGGTCATACCGGTTGCAATCATCAGGTATCGGGCAGATTCCTGGAGCATGGTGATCAGCGGGCCGGCCAGACCACCGGTGTTGCTGTTCCAGCTCAAAGCCAGGAAGTCATGCTGGAAGATGGTGCAGATGATGACCAGAAGAATGAATGCGACGATCGACCAGGTCAGGTTGCTGCTCAGCAGCTTCTTGACAAAGTTGTTGCCCTCGGCTTTTGCCTTTTCAGCCATCTCATGCCTCCTTTCCGGTGTTTACGTTGGTGTTAGCGATGGTTTCGACGATGGTCGCCTGAGAGACGGTGTCGTCGTTTTCGATTTCTGCGATCTTGTGGCGGTCCTTGAGAACCTCGATGTCGTCGGACAGACGCACGACCTCTTCAAGCTCGGAGGAGATGAAGACAACGCCCATGCCCTGAGAAGCCAGGTCAAGCACGACCTGCTGAATTTCAGCCTTGGCACCGATATCGATACCACGGGTCGGCTCGTCCAGAATCAGCAGCTCGGGGTGCGTGGCCAGCCAACGGCCAATGAGCACCTTCTGCTGGTTGCCGCCGGAGAGATTCTTGACCGGGCGATCCGGGTCGGCGGGACGAACGTTGAGTTCCTTCATGTACTTGTCAACGATGGCGTCCGCTTCCTTCTTGGGAATCGGCTTGAACATACCGCGCGTTGCCTGCAGGGCGATAAGGATGTTCTGGCGGACGGTCAGGTCGCCGATGATGCCCTCATCACGACGGTTTTCGGTGGAGTACGCGATTTTGTTCTTCAAAGCCGTGTACGGATCGGAGATGTTGACCTTCTTGCCGTTGAGCGTGTAGGTACCCGAATCCGGCTTGTCGGCACCATACAGGAGTCGACCAAGCTCGGTACGACCGGAGCCCAGCAGGCCAGCGAAGCCAACGACCTCACCCTTGTAGATGTCAACATCAACCGGGTTGATGGTGCCCTTCTTGCCGAGGCCCTTGACATCGACGATCGGCTTCTCGCCAGGGGTGATTTCACGGCGAGCCTTCTTGGCACCAATCTGGGACAGCTCGGCGGCGGACTTACCAATCATCATGCCGATGAGTTCGTCGCGCGGGGTGTCCTTGGTCATGACCTCCTTGATGAACTGGCCGTTACGCAGAATGGTCAGACGATCGGTAATCTCATAAATCTGATCGAGGAAGTGGGAGACGAAGAGGATGGCCACGCCCGAGTCACGCACCTTGCGCATGATCGCGAACAGGTCCCTGACCTCGTTGGCATCCAGCGAAGAGGTCGGCTCATCGAGAATCAGCACCTTGGCGTTGATAACCATAGCGCGGGCGATGGCGACCAGCTGCTGCATAGCGATGGAGATGGAGCTCAGCGGAGTGTGCGGGTCAATGGATTCGAGGCCCATCTGTGCCAAATACTTCTTGGCGGCCTCGTGGGTCTTCTTCCAGTCGATGCCGAAGGGGCCGCGCTTTTCGTGGCCCAGCATCACGTTCTCACCGACGGAAAGGTTGGTGCACAGGTTCACTTCCTGATACACGGTGGCGATACCGGCGTTTTGTGCGTCGAGGGTGCCGTTGAACTGCTGAGGCTTGCCGTCCACCATAATGGAGCCGGCGTTGATCTTGTACACACCGGTCAGAGCCTTAATCATGGTGGACTTGCCTGCACCGTTCTCACCCATCAGGGCGTGAACTTCGCCCGGGTAGAGAGTCAAATCAACACCATCCAAGGCCTTGACGCCCGGGAATTCAATCGTAATGCCTTTCATTACGACGATGGGGTTTTTATCTGTCATGTCTTTGCCTTAAACGAGAATGAAGTGTTATCGTTTTGTGATATTTGAGCCACACATGAGTGATGGTGTGGAAGGAACATCCTTCTCACACCATCACATCAATTATTTGGTTCAGTTATCAATGAGTCGCAGCAGACTTATCAGTAGGCGCGGGTGTTGTTGTCCAGGGCTTCCTTGGCGGAGGCGGCGTCGAAGGTCTTGGACTCGATCTCGATGTCCTTCTCAACGGTCTTGCCATCCAGGTAGTCCTTGACGGCCTGAGCGGTTTCCTTGCCGAAAATCGGGTTGTACTCGATCACGTAGGAGAGGTCACCATCAACAAGAGCCTGCAGAGCGTTCTTGGTACCGTCGATGGTGATGATCTTGACCTTGCCCTTGAGGCCGGCGGCGTCAACAGCCTGAGCGGCACCGAGGCCCATCTCGTCGTTCTGAGCGAAGATGAACTGCGGGTTGTCGGACTTGTACTTGTCGAGCAGACCAGCGGTCACGGTCTTGGCCTCATCAGTGGACCAGTTAGCGGACTGGGACTCAAGAACCTTGACGTTGGAGGCAACCTTGTTGCCCCAACCAGTGCCACGATCCTTCACCACGGACAGGCCGGCAGGGCCTTCGAGGATGAAGCCGTTGGCGCCATCCGGGAAGTTCTTGTTCACGAACTCGGCAGCCTGCTCGCCGCACCAGACGTTGGACGGTCCGATGTGAGCAACGATGGCCTTCTTGGCCTCGGCGTCCTTGACGTCCACGTTACGGTCAACGGTGAAGACCGGAATCTCAGCCTCAGCGGCCTTCTTCAGGGAGTCATCCCAACCGGAATCCTCGGTGGAGGACAGGATGATGGCGTCGACTTCGTCGTTAACGAACTTGTTGAACGCCTGAATCTGCTTCTGCTGATCGTTGTTCTGGGTCGGAGAGTAGGTCAGGTCAAAGCCGGCATCCTCGAATGCCTTCTGAATGTCCTTCTCGTTGGCGGTACGGAAGCCGCCCTCAGGACCGACAGCCACGAAGCCAACCGTCTTCTTGCCGGAGTCCGAGCTGCCACCTGCGTTGCTGGAACCGCATGCGGCAACGCTAACAAGCGCAGCAGCAGAAGCAACGAGGGCAATGGCCTTCTTCCAATTCTTCATAAATACTCCTCCTCGAGCAGTGTTTATTTTTTGGATGATCTTTCATCCTGTTTGGTGACTGTTCGTCATCGACAGCCTCTAGTATGACGCTCACAGGCCAAATGTTCAATCGCATGCGATAACAGTTTGATAACAGTTTTATAACAAATTAATAACAGTGGTTCAAAAATGGCGTCGCAACACTGTTTTGCCTTGATAACAGACCAATAATAGTGATTGGTTGCGCAGCGGCAATGCCGCTCGCCAGCCGAGCGACAAAGCCGTTGCCTCATACAACAAGAAAGGTTATTATGAACACCGTTTTTCTTATACCATCTACTGCGCACCGAGGGCAGTGACCTGGCTATCGGCGATGGTCCAGGAACCGTCGAGTGAGCCAGAAACGGAGCGAACAATACCCAAATCGTCCACAATGGCCAGGCGACGGGACAGGCTAATCTGCCCCGATGCCATCGACGTTATGGTTCCATTAGGCAGACGCTGCGCATTGGCCGGGCCTGGTGCCATTTGACGCCATGCCTCTTGTTGTTCGCTGTTTCCCTCAGGAGGTGTGGTGGCGTACACCAGATTCAGATCATTGTAGAACGTGAGCATGGTGACGTGCCTGAGCACACTCACTTGGGTGGCCGCTTTGCTCAGACCGCTCAGTGTTTTATCACCGTTGCGCGCCACACCGGTCATCATCACGCCGTTCGTGTCCTCGCCCTCGACTGCCAACGCCAATCGGCACCCTTCCGGAGAAACCGCCAATGCCACAATGCTGTCGGCAGCGCCAAGCCAATCAAGCTTCAGATCGGTTTCCTTACCCCCATCTGACACATGCAATTCGCGCCCGTTCTCGGATACAGCCCATACTTCGCCATCCAGACCTTCGGTAATCGATCGCATCGACTCGCCGGAGAACATCACCCCACAGGACGCACCATCAGATTTCAGGCATTCGACCACGCCGTCCGCACGCAACACCGCACCGCCGGATGAGGAAAAAACGAAGCCCCGAGCATCGTCATATCCGGGGGCCTCCCCTACACGCAACGGACTGGAGCTGGCCAGGGAAACGATATGCCCACCGGTCAACGTGTATACGCCCGCTGTCGGCTGCTCGGTAGTAAGTTTCACATTTGCGTCGGCATCAGAATAGTCCACTCCGTCGCCGGTAATCTTCAGCGCGTATTCGGCATTGCCGTCGCCCATAGTCAGACGGATGCGATGTACCAGCAGGCCTCGTTCTTCCTCATTCAACGCATTGATACCGCTGTTAAGGTGTATCTCCACCACATTGTTCTTCACCGGCACGCTGTCGACCGCGAGTTTGATGGTAGGCAAGCCGGTGCCTCGCAGCACTCCTTCCAACCAGGAGGGTGCATCCGAGAGTACTTCACCGACTGCCTGGGTGCGCCAGTTGCGCCAGCTCAGCCATCGAACATCCGGTATGAGCTGTTTGCCGGATGTGCTCACCTGATACACGGATACTTGGCGGAAGACTTGTTCAAAATCGGCGGTGGATATCACCACGCCGTTCTCCAACGAGGAGATGCGCCACTGGCCGCTTCTTTTAATCAAGATATAAGGAACTTTGCTGATCGTGCTGCTATCTGTCGGCGTATACACGCCATGCGAGTCCAGAGAGCCGACCACTTGGAGCTGTACTTCTACAATCAGCGAGCTCTCCGCCCCTTGCGGGGTACTCATCGTATTGGCACGGCGGCGGAAATCCGGCGTACCGCTGTAGACCAGTGCCGAGGAATCGCCATTCCATCCGGCCGACGCCGAACCGGTCAGAAACTCACGGGCCACACGGTAGCCATCGGACTGTACGCCGGCAGGCATGGCATCATAGAACCCTTTGACGATGGTTTCCGGCTGCGCATCGTCCGCAGGTCCCTGAGGATTGGTGTAAACACGCTGAGTCTGCTGTTCCACCGGTGCCAGAGTCTGCACCGAGCCGCTAATCGGCAAACCGAACGGACTTGAGCATGCCGTCATCGTGACGCAACAGACTATGGCCGCGCCTGCGGCGGCAATCGTTCTGGTCACTCGTCTCATAGCGGCCTCCCCATCATCGTGTCGCGGCGAACCTCATGATAATCATGTGTGACTTGGCTGGTGGCCACACCAAACCCACCGGTAATACGCAGGTCATCGGGCGTTTCAGAAGCAAAATTCACCGGCAGTTCAGCGTCCGCCACCTCACCTTGGTCGGGGTCACGCGGCAGCAATACCAAGAACCAGGTGCCCTCCCCCACTGCCGAACGTACACGGATAGTACCGTGGTGCAGCAAGGCATCAGTCATGGCGATGGCCAAGCCCAATCCGGTGCCGCCGGTAACGCGCGAACGTGAAGGGTCGCTTCTCCAGAATCGATCGAATACATGAGCGACTTTGTCTTCGTCGATACCAACGCCATAGTCGCGAACGCTGATGGCCACGGCTTTGCGGTTGGCCGCGACACGCACTTCGATCGGCCGGTCCTCAGCGAAATCGACGGCATTGGCCAACAGATTTCTGACGATGCGAATCACTCGACGCGAATCGATACGAGTCAAAACCTGCACATTGGGCAGATACGTGTGAATCGGCACCCGTTTGGCTTGGGCGATGCCGGCAACTTGGTCCACTGCCGTTTCAATTGGTTCGCATAAATCGGTTTCCACAAGGTCAAGTGCCGCATAACCGGCATCGTAGCGGGAGATTTCCAACAGATCGGCGAGCATGTCTTGGAATCGACTGATCTGGCCGGCCAACAGTTCGACCGTACGCTTGGTGGAGGGGTCGAAGCCGTCTTTTTTCATTTCGAGCAGGTCGGAAGCCATACGCATGGTGGTCACCGGGGTGCGCAATTCATGACTGACGTCGGACACAAATCGTTTCTGGAAAACGCTTGCTTCCTCCAGCTCATCAATCTTCTGGTTGAGCGCATCAGCCATCGTATTGAAGGATTGCTGCAGCACACCAAGCTCATCCTTACGATTCACGGTAACGCGCATATCGAGATTGCCGGAGGCCAGTGTTTCCGAGGCCGCTGCCACTCGTTCAATCGGGCGCACGATGCCACGAATCACCAGCCAGATTACTACGCCCACCACGATGGACAGCAACGCACAGATGACCACCAGACTGAGCTGAATCTGCGTCAAGGACTGCTGCTGGAACGTGTACGAATAAATGGCGAAGAATTCGAGGTTGCCGGCCACGCCAAAGTCCAATACGGTGCCGAGCACCGCTGCGGGCGTCCCGCTGCCCGACATGCCGGAATCACCGGGAATTTCGACCGGCTGATAGAACACGCTGTCATCCAAGTCGGAGGCCACGGACGAACGGATGTCATCAGAAATCAGACTTTGATAGCTGGGTTCGGTGGATACGGGGATGATGGCACGCGAGTTGGTATCACGACTCCACAAATACACACCTATCAGGTTGGAGGGCCCCTCGGATTGCAACGAGGACGCCAAGTCATTGACCAGCTGCTGGATCTGCACTGTGGCGGAGACATCGGCCGCGTCCAGACTGGTTTGGGCCTGCTGCACCATGTTTGAATAGTCGGCACGCGACTGCGAAGTGATTTGGGTAAGCAGCGAGGCGCGCACTGATACCATCGATACGCCAGAGAAGACGATGGCCACGGCCAGTGTAAGAATCACGGTGAGGGCCACGGTGCGGGCCTGCAGCGAGCGACGAACTTCAGCGCGTCCGTGGCGCAGCAAGCGTTTGAGGCTGAATCGAGGGCGCAGGTTCATTGTTCAGGAGTGACGAACTTGTAGCCGATGCCACGTACGGTCTGCACGATTTGCGGGTTCTCGGGGTCGTCCTCCACTTTGGCCCTAAGGCGTTGAACATGCACATTGACCAGGCGCGTATCGCCGGAATTCTCGTATCCCCAGACATTCTTGAGCAGGCTGGAACGACTGATGGCCTCGCCGGCGGCGGCCGCAAGCATGAACAGCAGCTCGAATTCCATCGGAGTGAGATTCAGGTCCTTGCCATCCTTGGTGGCGGTGTGTTCCAAACGGTCGATGACGATGGGTCCGCGTTCCAGATGGTTGACGTTTGCATTGCCACCGCTTGCGCCACCGGTGGCACCGTCTTCGGCGGCCGGCTTGGCGATGCGGAAGCGTGCATGGATACGCGCCAGCAATTCGGCCACTTTGAAGGGCTTGGGCACGTAGTCGTCGGCCCCGGCTTCCAAGCCGGCCACGACGTCAAGTGTGTCTGATTTGGCGGTGAGCATGATAATCGGCACATTAGAGGTAGCTCTGATGCGGCGGGCCACCCCCGTGCCGTCCAGCCCGGGGAGCATAACGTCAAGCAGAATCAAATCGGGCTTGACGATGGGGAACATTTCCACAGCCCTCAGCCCGTCCAGGCAGGTCACGGTCTGGAATCCCTCGTTTTCCAAAACAAGACTAAGCATTTCGCCGATGGCCTGATCGTCGTCCACGATGAAGATGGTCGCCATGGTGTTTGTCTTCCCTTTCCCACTGTTATTGTTGCGTTACACTTTACTCCCCTATGTTCATTTCTGTTCGGGTTCCCCGCCATGCAACATCGGGCGAATCTTGGCAAGACGCTGGCTGACTTCGTGTTCGTAGCCGCGATCGTTGGGATGGTAGTACTCGGTGCCACGCAGCTCTTCGGGCATATATTCCTGTGGCGCCACGGCACCGGGCCAATCGTGCGCATACTTGTAGCCCTCGTGGTTGCCCCACTCTTTCATAAGCTTGGTGGGGGCGTTCCTCAAATACAGCGGAACAGCGCCGATCTTGCCGGCATCCACGTCCGCGAGCGCCTGGTTAATGGCGTTATAGCTGGCGTTTGATTTGGGCGCGGTGGCCACGGCAATCGTAGCTTCGGCCAAAATAATACGTGCCTCGGGCATGCCGACCAGCGCCACGGCCTGCGCCGCGGCCACGGTGACCTGCAAAATCTGCGGGGCGGCCATGCCGACTTCCTCGCTGGCGGCGATCATGATGCGACGGGCGATGAAGCGCGGATCTTCACCCGCTTTCAGCATGCGTGCCAGATAATGGATGGCGGCATCCGGATCGGAGCCCCGCATGGATTTGATGAATGCGGAAATCACGTCGTAATGGTCATCGCCGTCTTTGTCGTAGCGCACGGTGGCGGTGTCCATTACCGTAGCCACGATTTCGGGGGTGATGATGGGTCGGCGTGCGCCCTTTTTGCGGGCTTCGTCGCCAGTGACCGCGCCAGCCGCGGCCTCCAGAATCGTGAGACTCTTGCGTGCGTCACCACCGGCCATGCGCACGATGTCGGCGATGGCTTCGTCCGTGGCTTTGACCTCGCCCCTGAGACCGCGGTCATCAGTCAGCGCGCGCTGCACCAGTTCGATGAGCTGATCAGGCTCCAATGACTCAAGCTTGACGACCACCGAACGGGAGAGCAACGGTTTGATGATGGAAAAGCTCGGGTTCTCGGTGGTGGCGCCGATAAAGGTCACGTCGCGGTTTTCGACGGCGGGAAGCAGCGCATCCTGCTGGGATTTGGAGAAGCGATGTACCTCGTCGATGAACAGTACGGTTTCCTGGCCGCGTGACACGAGCCGTTCGTGAGCGCGGGTGAGTACGTCGCGCACGTCTTTGACGCCGGATGTCACGGCGGAGAGTTCCTCAAACACGCGGCCGGATTGGCCGGCCACGATGGTGGCGAGCGTGGTTTTGCCGACGCCTGGAGGGCCGAACAGGATTACGGAGCTCGGCGCGGTGAGACTGCCTTTGCTGGCCGGATTGGCGAGGCGGCGCAGCGGCGAGCCCTGGCCCAACACCTGCGTTTGGCCAATCACCTCGTCCAAAGTGCGTGGACGCATGCGCACCGCCAACGGCCGCGTCATCGACTCCGGCGCATCAGCCGCCCCAAACAAATCGTTCTCACTCATAACGTCCTATAGTACCCCAGTGTTCGAACAGACGTTCGAGCTGCACCCTGGCTTCCCTCAGAGAGGGGAGCCAAGAAAGGAATCAGTTACTCACCTTGTAGTCGTGGAAGACTACTTCGCCGGTGTCTTGGGTGGCGTCGAGGTCCACGATGCCTTCGATGGCCCAATCGTGATCGCCATCGGAATCATCGATAATCTGACGCACCTTCCACGTATGCTCGTCGTTCTCGTGCTTGTCATCCAACATGAACAGTTCGGGCGAGCGCGCTTCGGCGCCGATGCCCACGTACTCGTGCTCGTCGTAGTAGTCGTCGAGCACATCTTCCCATTCGTGCACACCGTAGCCCCAGTCTTTGTCGAGCGCGCCGAGCTTGTCCGGCTGGTCGAGGTCCATAAGCTGCACACGGCGGAACATGGCGTTTCTGATCAGCACGATAAGGCCTCGTCGGTCCTCGACCACCGCGTTCTTCTTGCCCGGCGCCGCCAAGGAGGCCGCCGCCTCGGACTGGTCGGCGGAATCGCCGGCGTTCTCCCATTCGTCCACCAGCGAGGAGTCGATGGAGCGCACGAGCACGCGCAACCACGAGATGATGTCTTCGAGTTGCTCGTCACGCTTTTCGGGCGGCACGGTGCGCGCCAGCGTGCGGTAGGCGTCCGAGAGGTAGCGCAACAGGGTGCCTTCGGAGCGGGCGATGTTGTATCGGGTGATGTATCCGGTGAAGTCGGAGGCGGTTTCCACCATGTCGCGCACCACGGATTTCGGCGACAGCCAGTAGTCGTTGGCCCACGGCACATCGTGGCGGTACTGATCGAACGCGGCTTCGAGCATGTCTTCCAGTGGCTTCGGATACGTAATCTCCTGCAGCTTATCCATACGCTCGTCATAGTCGAGTCCGTCGGCCTTCATATCGGCCATCGCCTTGTCTCGGGCCTGACGCTCCTGGGCACGCAGCACCTGCTTGGGGTCTTCGAGCGTGGCCTCGGCCATGGAGATCACGTCCAGCGCATAGGTGTCGGACTCGGGGTCGAGCAGTTCGAGCGCGGCCAGCAGGAACGGGGAGAGCGGCTGGTCGAGGGCGAAGTCGTCCGGCATATCAAGGGTCATGTAGTAGTCCTTGCCGCCGTCCTTGCGGTCCTCGGTTTCGATGACTTCGGTATCGAACAGGGTTTGGAAGATCTCGTCGGCCCGCTGGTGCAGATGCTCCTTCTGGTCGGGGGTCTGCGCGGAATCGTCGATGAGATCGTCGATACGGGCACGGGCGTCACCGCCCTGCGCCACTTCATTGAGCACCATCGAATGCGTGATTTTCAGGTGCGGGACCAGGGTTTCCGGTTCGGCGTCGATGAGCTTATCAAACGTGCTCTGGTTCCAGGTCACAAAACCTTCCGGCGCCTTCTTGCGCTTGACCTTCTTGAGTTTCTTCGGATCTCCCCCGGCCTTGGCGATGGCTTTCTGGTTTTCGATTTCATATTCGGGAGCCTCGGCGATCACCAGTCCCTCGGTATCGAATCCCATACGGCCAGCTCGTCCGGCAATCTGGTGGAATTCGCGGGCGCGCAGGCGGCGCATCTTGGTGCCGTCGAACTTGGTCAGGGCCGTGAGCACCACGGAGTGAATCGGCACATTGATGCCGACGCCCAATGTATCGGTGCCGCAAATCACCGGCAGCAGACCCTGCTGGGCGAGCTGTTCGACCAGGCGGCGGTAGCGAGGCAGCATGCCGGCATGATGGATGCCGACACCGGTGCGCAGCAGTCGCTGCAGAATCTTGCCGAAGGCTGTGGTGAACTTGACGCCTTTGATGGCTTCTACGATGGCTTGGCGCTGTTCCTTGCTGGATACACCGGTGGAGGCGAGCGCTTGCGCGGTCTCCAATGCGGCGTCCTGCGAAAAGTGGACCACGTAAATCGGGGTTTCGCCGTTGCGGAAGGCGAGTTCCACGGTTTTTTCCATCGGGTCGAGCGTGTATTCGTAGCTCAACGGCACCGGTCGCGGCGCGTCGGCGATTACATCCACGTCCGGGGTGTCGTTCAGATCGGAGAGCTTGTCGGCGATGGCGTCCACATTGCCGAGTGTGGCGCTCATCAGCAGGAACTGGGTCTGCGGCAGCGTGAGCAGTGGCACCTGCCACGCCCAGCCGCGCTCCGGATCACCGTAATAATGGAATTCGTCCATCGCCACGAGGCCCACATCGGCATGGGTGCCTTCGCGCAAAGCCTGATTGGCGAGGATTTCGGCGGTGCAGCAGATGATCGGCGCGTCCGCGTTGATGTGGCTGTCACCGGTGATCATGCCGACATTGTCGCGGCCGAACACTTCGACCAAGTCGAAGAATTTCTCCGACACCAGCGCCTTGATCGGAGCGGTGTAATAGGAGCGGCGGCCAGTGCATAGGGCGGCGAAGTGCATGCCGAGCGCCACCAGCGATTTGCCCGAACCGGTCGGGGTATTCAAAATCACATGGTCGCCGGCCAAGAGGTCCATAATGGCCTCTTCCTGATGCGGCCACGGCTCGATGCCCTTGACGTCTTCCACCCAGCCGAAGAACCGTTCGTAGATGTCGTCGGCCGTAAGATTCCGTTCGCGTCCGTCGCCGTCCCATTCGGGGGCCAGCCGCCCCAGGGATCCGTATTCCTTCTCGTCAGTCATAATGCTCAGTCTACCTAGTGGCCTATTCCGACGGCACGAGCCGCCCTCCGTCGCTATGCGACGCCTCCCGCCAGCGGGCGGAGCCATGCGAAGAGCTGTGCCATGCGCTTGGCTCCGCCAATGGGAGGATCGCTCACGCCAACCGGCGGCGCACCTCGTCGGGGTCCACCTCGGGTTCGAGGGGAGGCCAGGTCATGTTCATGTTCTTCAAGGTGGTGCGCAGCAGTTCGGAGACCACGGCTCGCGAATACCAGCGGTTATCGGCCGGAACGAGGTACCACGGTGCGGCGGCCGTGCTGGTTTTCTCGAACACTTCCTGCCAAGCGAACATGTACTCATCCCATCGGTCGCGGGCCTCGAGGTCGGAGATATCGAATTTCCAGAACTTGGTGGGATCATCCAGCCTCCCAAGAAAGTGTTTTTTCTGTTCTTCCTGGCTTACCACGAGGAAGATCTTGAGGATGGCGCATCCGCTGGCGGCCAGTTCACGTTCGAAATCGTTGATCTGGTCGTAGCGGGCACGCCATACGTCTTCGGGATAGGTGCCATAGACGTGCGGCATGACCACATCTTCATAATGGGAGCGGTCGAATACGGCAATCCACCCCGGCTTGGGCAATTCACGCTTCACACGCCAGAGGAAGTCGTGGTCGAGCTCCTCGGCCGCAGGCTTGCCGAAGCCATGGTAATGGATGCCCATCGGGTCACCTTGGCTGAACACGTGACGCACGATGCCGCCCTTGCCGGAGGCATCCATGCCTTGCAGCACGATGAGCAGCCGCCGTGTCGAGCCTTTGACGCCATTCGCGTACATGAGCCGCTGGTATCGGGCGATTTCGGAGGAGCTGATCGAAATGAACTTCTCGGCGTCCTCTTTATTGCCGTCGAATCCGGGAGTGGAATCGCCTTCGACATCAGTGACCTGCATGCCGTGGTGGAACATAAGACGTTGAGCGGGCGGCAACGACCATACGGCGCTGAGCAGTTCACTGGATTTCGCCGCACGTGCCAGTCGTTCAGGCACGCTGGCACTGGAGTCGATGGTGTCTATGCGATCCGCCGCGAGCTGTAATACCTTGTCGATCCGGCGATCGGTTTTGTATTCCTTTCCCTTGCCGTTCTTGTTGTTCTTTCCTGAGGATTTTCCGGCCGTACCCCACTTGCCGGCCTCTTCAGGCTCGTTGGTTCTGTCGTCGTCCTTGGCCATGCTCCCGATTGTACGTCTTGTAACTCAGGAGACCTAGCAACGTAGCGACATTCACATTTCGCCTGTTACTGCAAATCTATAGGCATGCAGTCGTTCGGACCGTAATTGTTGGCTTTGCACCAATTCCTGGCACCGTCGGCAATGTCGAAGTAGGTGCAGTTCTTGAGCTCGACCCAATCGCAACGCTTGCTATCCGGGTCTCCAGCGTTTTTCGTATTGCCGGCATAGACCTCGTTGATGATTACGGATGGTTTGGCAGCCGTGTTCTGTTCGGCAGTGGTCTGCTGCTCGTCCGCAGTCGCAGCGGGCACGCCGATCAGGGCGATGCTGCTCAGTGTCACCGCAGCGGTGAGCAGCGCGACTGAACTTTGGCTGAATTACTGCTGAAGCTGGTTCTTGGATTTGCGTCGAACCGTCCGCATTCCGCCGACAATCGCGATTACAGCGGTACCGATAGCTACGCTGATCAACGCCGGTCGTTGCACGGCATGGAGGGTGGCGAGATCCGGCCCGGCCGCAATGGCACTGTTTTCACCCGCCAAGCTATCCGACGCCGGATGATTGCCCGCGTCGATGTGCTGGGCATTGACCACACTCGGGCCGGCAAGCGCCACTTGGTCGGCGGTCTCGACCTTGGCCACATCGCCGTGCTTATCCAAGGTGACGCGGGCGCACAGGGCTTTGGCCCAGTTGATACGCTGCCAGCCGTCGCTCGATTGCCATAGGGGGTATCCGGAATCCAAGGCGGTGGCTTTCAAAATCGCGTTGCGCTGATCGGCGTGCAGTTCGGGATAGGCCAGTCGCAGCACGTCCGCTGCCCCGCGCGGGGCCACGAAATCAGCGCCGGACTGGGCGGTGTCTTTCGGGAAGGTGTAGGTCAGGCGTGCGGTGTAGACGCGCACGGCCGAGGCTTGGTCCACGACCGGCTCGGTGGCCACTGGGTCCAGAAAATCGTTGGTGTAGCCGCCCGAACCGGAGGCCTTGGTGTTGGCGATGCAGACGACGAGGGTAGTGCCGTGGCCGTCCGCGGCGCAGCGGGACACCAGATAGTCGCGCAGCTGCCGGGACGCGGGCACGATGGACGAAGCGAATTCGTTATGCCAGTACTGCCCGTTCTGGGCGGATGCGCCAATGCGCCCGCCCATGATGTCAAGCGGATAATGCACGCCGAGCACGATGCGGTTGTTGCCGGCCTCCGAAGTTCGGGCCATGATTTGCGGCGCAAGTTCGGGAATCATGCCGGCCAGCGCGATACCCCACGAATAGGCGCCGGTAGTGTGGCCGGAGGGGTAGGAACTGTTTTTCTGCAAGTTCGAGTAGCCGGGCACGTGTTCGAGCCATGAGGGCGATTGCTTGATGTCAAGCGTGGCGGGCAGTCCGGCGAGATCGTTAGTGCCGCCGTAGCTGCTTTCCGCACGGTTCAGATAGGGGCGCGGATGCATGGCCGCACGTTTTGAGGCGTAGGTGGAGGCCACGTTAAAGGAGAAGATATCGGCGACGGCATTGAGTTTCCCGGATTTGAGCCCTTCGCTCATATATTTGCCAAGCACCGGACCGAGCGCGTCCGGCATGGTTTCCTCGGCTTGCAGATCGGAGTCGACGAGTGCACGCTTGCGTTGGGCGTTCAGGCCATCCTTATCGAGATTTTCGGCGGCTTTGTGGTTAATGGCCACGGCCAAATCTTCGTCGAGTTTCATGGTATCGGCGTCGAGCACCTTGCCACCGTGCTCGGCATCGGCGGGGGCCGGGGAGCGCGTGCGCTCGTCTTTCCAGAGGCCT
>OBYO01000515.1_pt1 | contig 16821 bp, 11 predicted proteins | sample 1476771 | NCBI WGS metagenome assembly OBYO01 (sample SAMEA2580202, study PRJEB22360) | human gut metagenome | biome: human gut; feature: human-associated habitat; material: faeces | place: Denmark | collected 2008/2010 | reverse complement strand
AGCTTGTCCTCGTAGAAGTGCTCCCACAGGTGTTCGACGAGCTTGCCGTGGTTCTCCACGTCGTCGCGCTCTACGCCGAGCTTGTCGGCGATGGCGCCCAGGTGCTCAACGGAGGTGCCGGGGGCGTCCGGGCCGCCGTTCGGCACAATCTCCTCGCCCAACGATTCGGACAGGGAGTCGTACATGCTGATGGTCTTCCATTCGCCGCCGAAGTCGTATTCGGTGCCGTCGAGCAGGGTGACCTTGTGCGAGCCGTAGACGTCCATGGCGGTCTTCTGCACGAGCTCCTTGACCAGCTGGCCGATGGAATCATAGGTGCCATAGGCCTGGTAGGCCTCGACCATGGTGAATTCGGGGGCGTGCGTGGCGTCGACGCCCTCATTGCGGAAGTCACGGTTGATTTCGAACACGCGATCGATGCCGCCGACCAGGCAGCGCTTGAGGAACAGTTCCGGGGCGATGCGAAGGTACAGGTCAAGGTCGAAGGCGTTCATGTGCGTGGTGAACGGGCGGGCGGCCGCGCCACCGTGCAGGGTCTGCAGCATCGGGGTTTCGACCTCGAGGAAGTCGTGGTCGTCAAAGGTGCGGCGCAGGGAGGCCACGGCCTTGGAGCGGTTGCGCACCATGTTGCGGATGTTCTCGTCCGCAATCATGCCGATGTACGGCTTGCGGGTGCGGGTGTCTTCGTTCAGGTCCTTGTGCAGGGCCGGCAGCGGCTGCAGGGCCTTAGAGGCGATAGCCCACTCAGTGGCGAATACGGACAGCTCGCCGGTCTTGGAGGCGATGACGCGGCCCTTGAGGTACAGGTGATCGCCAAGGTCGACGAGCTGCTTGAACTGCTTGAGCGAGTCGGCGCCAATCTCCTTCTTGGAGATCATGCCCTGAATCTTGGTGCCGTCACCGGCGGACAGCTGCACGAAGCACAGGCCGCCCGCGTTGCGCAGGAACAGCACGCGGCCAGCAATGCCGACCATGTCTTCGGTCTCTTCGCCAGCCTCGAGCTTGCCGTCATACTTGGCGCGAACCGCCTCGATGGTGTCGGTGACGTCCAAGTGCACCGGGTAGGGGGCGATGCCGGCCTCAAGCATCATCGCGCGCTTGGCCACGCGCATCTGCACCTGCTCGGGGTGGGCCAGCGGGCCGAACTCCTTGTTGGAGGGGTCCACGGCTTCGTCCAGCGTGGCACCGGACTTGATCTTCTCGCGGATGGCGGCGTCCTGCTTGAGCAGCATTTCCGCACGTTCGACGGTGCTCATCTGCGGGACGGCCGGGGTTTCATTCTCAGTGTTTTCGGTATTTTCGACAACTTCAGCCATGATTCATCAGTGTACGCAAGGCCGGCGATTATGAGCCCGGCAGACCGCACGGCCATCTGAACACCCGCTCACATGACGCAAAACCGGCCCTGCACAAGGCTTGAGAGACCTGTACACATGGCGAATCCACCATCACGCAACACTCGCGACATGCCGATTTGCATTGTCCACCACCACAATGTAATATCTACATCTGTTGCCAAACGGGCTGTAGCGCAGCTTGGTAGCGCGCTTCGTTCGGGACGAAGAGGCCGCGGGTTCAAATCCCGCCAGCCCGACAACTGGACCGGATTGTTGAGAAATCAGCAATCCGGTTTTTCGTTTCCTGTCCCAACAATCAAACCAAGCGATCGAACAGCGGTAAACAACCCGCCGCACACAGCGACAAACCACATCACGGCAAGCCCCCGTATTTGTTGGCGGACCACCGTAATATATCGCTCGAATCAATCGATTGCCGCACTGTTTTTGTAAGTAATACTGAAGTAATTAGAGGAACCATGAAGAAGAGTCTGCTTGCACTGGCTTCGGGCGCGTTCATTCTCGGTGCCGCCGAGTTCGTGATGATGGGCATTCTGCCGCAGGCCGCGGCCGCCACCGGCGTGGACATCCCCACCGCAGGCCATTACATTTCCGCGTATGCGATCGGCGTGTGCTTCGGCACACTGATTCTGGTATTCGGCCGCAAGGTGCCGCCGAAGGACCTCATCATATTGTTTATGGTGATTGCCTTGGTGGGCAATCTGGCTTCCGCATTCTCCGTCAATGCCGCCATGCTGGTCGTCGCACGATTCGTCGCCGGCCTGCCGCACGGCGCATTCTTCGGCACAGCCACACTCATCGCCAAGACTCTGGCGGAGGAAGGCAAGGAGGCGCAGGCCGTATCCGTGATGGTCACCGGACAGACCGTGGCCAATATGCTCGGCGTACCGGCGGGCACCTTGATGGCCGAGTTCCTTTCCTGGCGTCTTGCCTTCGGCATTTTGGCCGCTTGGGCGGCAATGACGATTGTGCTGGCGTCGGCGTGGATTCCGTACGTTGCACCGATCAAGGACGCAGGCATCGCCGGTCAGTTCAAGTTCCTCACCCGCCGTGGCCCGTGGGTGATTTTGGCCGCCGTGTTCACCGGCAATGCCGGTGTGTTCTGCTGGTGGAGCTACGTCTCCCCTTGGCTGCAGAAAACCGGCGGATGGTCGTCTTCCCTGGTGCCGATGCTGATGATGCTTGCCGGCTTTGGTATGGTCATCGGCGGTCTGCTTGGAGGTCGTCTGACCGACCATTGGAGGCATGCCGGCGCGGCCGCAATAGGTCAGTCCATCTCCTGCCTCGGCTTGTTGCTGGTGCTTATCACTCCGGGTAATCAGCCGATGACCGCTGTACTGACGTTCTGGATCGCCATCGGATTGTTCTTTACTTCCGCTCCACAGCAATTGCTGATGACCGAAGCCGGCCAGGGCGGCGGCGAGCTGATCGCCGGCGCGGCTGTACAGGTGGCGTTTAACTTCGGCAATGCCATCGGCTCGATTGTCGGCGGCGCGATGCTCACCACCTTCTCGATGAACTATCGCTATACCGGCCTGGGCGGTATGCCGCTGGCTCTGCTTGCCGTAGGGCTGCTGGCCTTCTACTCGTGGCGCTGCGAAACCGATACCGACGCCATTCACCGCTTGCGCGAAACCAAGGTGGACTGAGACCAAGCTCACAGCAAACTCCCTGACGTGTTTGTTCACAGTATTAATAGACTGAAATCAGACACGATTCAGGGAGGTCTGGCGGTATGGATGAGGAAGCACTGCTCAAACAATTCGCCGCGCAATTCGCGCATGGTCCAGACGATGCCGACGACACCGATGCGGCGGCCGCAGCACAAGGTGCCGATTCCACGGCGAACCAGGTTGCGGACGATGCCGATCAATCGCCCGCAACCTTTGATACCCAACAATTCCTGAACGGACTGGACGCGATTTTCGATCGCCACACGGCCGCCACCGAAGCCGGCCCGTACTTGGAACAGGCGATGGTGGACGCGGAAAACGCCGGCGACGAGGCCGGACTGCTCACCGTGCTCAACGAAACGATGGGCTTCTATCGCTCGCAAGGTCGGCACAAGGAGAATCAGTGGATTGTGCAGCGAGCGCTGGAACTGGCCGCTCGTATGGGCTTGACCACCGGCACATCCGAGGCGTGGGCCACCACGCTAATCAATTGCGCCACCTCGATGCGCGCGGCCAAACAATACGATCAGGCCGAGGATTTGTATCATCAGGCGCAGAGTGTCTGCCGGCATTCGCTGGCGCCCACCGACCGTAGGCTCGCAGCACTGCACAACAATCTGTCGATGCTCTACAGCGAGACGAATCGGCCCGACAAGGCGGAACTGGAGTTGCGTGAAGCGCTGCGCATTATCGAAGCCTCGAGCGTGAACCCGGACGCGGATATCGACGTGTCCAGCTCGCACACGAATCTGGCGTTGACCCTGCTGACCGAACACAAGTTGGAGGACGCGCATTGGCATGCAGCCAAGGCGCTGGAAATCTATCGCACCGGCCATCTGGAACATTCCGCGCATTATGCCTCCGCACTGGCGGGCTTCGCGCAGGTGTGCTTTGCCGAGAGACGGTATGCGGATGCGGTTACTGGATACCGGCATGCGCTGGCCGTGATCGAGGAATGTTACGGCAAGGACACCGATTACTGGCGTATCACCGCCGACAATCTGCGGCAGGCCGAGGAAGCGGCGGCGCAGGCCGGGGTGACGGTTGACAATGCAGGTGTTGCCGGCGATGCAGGCGCGCTGCCCCAGTCCGGCTCGCGGCTGCCGAACAGCCCGGCACAGGGCAAGACCGGTGCGAACGCGGCATCTTCCCCATCCACCGTTTCGGTGTCGACCGGTTCTGCGGGCGCGGCCGAGGCCGTTTCCGCATGCCCGGTGTCCGGACTGAAGCTGGCCCGCGCGTTCTGGACGCAGATGGGCAAGCCGATGATTGCGGCGAAGTATCCGCAGTATGCCGGGCGTATCGCCGCCGGTCTGGTGGGTCATGGCTCGGAATGCTACGGATTCGATGATGCGTATTCGCAGGACCACGATTTCGGCCCGCGCTTCTGCCTGTGGCTTACGGATGAGGATTACGCGGCGATCGGCGAGCAACTTGAGGTCGATTACGAGGCACTGCCGCGCAAGTTCAGCGTGGATGCGCAAGGCCGCGTGACGTTCGAGGCGCATGCCAGGTCCGATGCTTCCGGAGCATTCCCCTCCGCAGGTGCAGGCTCCACCGTCATACCCGATGCGGCAAACGCACCCACCCCCGGCACCGCTACGCACGATACCGCCACTGCCGAGTCAGGCGCGGCGTCCTCTGATGTGGCGGAAGCGATGATGACTCCGATTGATGCACCGCTCTCCCCCGTCACGCCGCGCGCACAGGGCGCGAATCGCCGTGACGGCGTGTTCCGCATCGGTGACTTCTTTGAGTCGATCACCGGGTATCACACTGCGCCGGCGCAGACCGCGCCGCATGAGTGGCTAATGCTTCAGGAATCGACCTTGGCCGCCGCCACCAATGGCGAGGTGTTCGCCGATCCCACCGGTCTGTTTTCCAAGACGCGCCAAGGGTTCAAGAACATGCCCGACGATGTGCGGCTCGCGCTGATCTCCAAGCGACTCGGCATGATCGCCCAGGCCGGTCAATATAATCTGCCGCGTTCGTTGAAGCGCGGCGACGGCGCGGCCGCATGGCTGTCCATCCACGAGTTCGTGCAGGCCACCGCCTCGTTGGTGTTCCTGGTTAACGTGCCGATGGTGGTGGGCTATATGCCGTATTACAAGTGGCAGTTCGCAGCATTGCGCAAGCTGTCTGGCTCGATGTTCGCGCTGTTGCCGAACGTGGGCGAACAGTTGGAAACCGTGATGCGATTGAGTTCGGCAGCCTGCTATGGCGGGGCCGGATTTGGCGAAGGCGGCAAGGGCGCGGCTCCAGCAATCGAGAAAATCAACGATATTGTGGAGCAGATTGCGGTGGATATCGTCAAGGAACTCAAACGCGAACACCTGACCACGTCCGGCGAGACCTTCCTCGAATGGCAGCGCCCGTATGTCGAGGACCACATCGCCTCTGATGATCCGGTGCTTAAAAGTTTGTAGATTCAAGCTCCCTCTGCCACGGCTTCGCCGTGCCACCTCCCTCATCAGAGGGAGGTATCAGTGAAAGGAACGTCGATGACCAACGAACTGACTGATGATGAACTGCGCGAGGCTATTGTGCGTCATGAATGGGATCAGTTCCAGCGCACCAACAATGAGGGTGGACGCGCGGCATGCCAAGGCAACTGGCCGGTGTTCCACCAGATGCGGTTGGCCCAGTTCCTCACATGGGAGCGGCCATTACTCACCAGCTATGCCGCTGATCTTGACGCGGCCGACCACGTGGGCCGCAACCTCGTGACCGAAAAATACGGCCGCATGATGGCCTCCACCGCACCGGAAAATTTCACGAAGAACATAGAGCCGTATATTCCGCGTCTCTCTGAAGAGCGCGCGGCCCGTCAGGAACAGGTCATCGCCCAGCAGGTCGCCTGGGCCGAGGATTTCCGCGAGCGCTACCCCAAGCTCGGCGAGGCGATGCGCGCACTCACCACCACCGAAGACACACCATCTGCCACCTCATTCGAAACCTATCTGCGCGGCGAGCTTGGTACGTATTCCGACCAGACCTTCGAACGTTACGAAGCGATGATTGGCGAGCGCGCCGCAGCCAGCCCGCAACGCAATATCACTGAGGAAACCTTGTTGCACACAGTCCAGCTCGGCGGTTTCGACACCTTAGAGGAGGCCGAAGCCTCCCAAGCGTAATACTCAGCCATTCACTGTGTATCGGACACCCCGACTGATGTACGTCGGCCGGCCATACCCAGGCCAACGCAATCTGCCGATCGCCCCACACCCAGACCACCAACGCAGCCTGCCCGCCAGGCCCCATTTACCAGCGCACATCGGCAGAATTACAGCGAGAATAGGCCCCAAAATGCCAGTGTCATCAGTGTGGCGAGAGTGCCGAGCGCTACCATCACGCATATGACGCGCCGCACACCGACGATATCGGCGCGGCAATACCAGACACGTTCCATTTCCCAAGCAAACAGCACCACCAACAGCATGGTCGCTATTCGCAGCACCACCCATCCGACGGCAAACAGCCGCGGTTGAGGCATAACCAATACAGCCGATACGCCTACGGCGCTCATATAGCCGTACAACAGCCCAGTAATCACCATCACCGCTGTGCCGATACCGGCAGATAAGCCGGCAATGCCGTGCAACATGCGCCGCTGGGCGGCCCCCAGCTCACTCGGCGTCGCATGCACGGCCCGCACAGTCGCCACACTACGTCGCCCGGCCAGCAACGTCTGTAGCCAAGAAAACACAGTCAAGCCAATACCTAATATCGCCGCCATCACGATCAGCACGGGCCCTGCCACCATCAGACCGGCCAGCACGCCAAGCGAGCCGACGATACCGGATCTGGTACGTTGCGACGCGGCGAAGCGCTGGTGAGGTGTTGCACCGGCGACTTGAGGCGTTGCCCATCCATCGGCTTTGGTTCCGGCAGTCACACCGTTCACCCAATTTTCCAGCGCTTGCGTATAGCCTTCGGCCAATGGCAGGTTCGGGGTGAATAAGCCCTCACCAGCCCGCATCTGATGGTTGCCGGCAAAATAGCGTACGGTGACGTTCTCGTTGCCGGACTTGTTGGCCGTAGCGATGATCCGCTGCGCCCCCTGTTCGATGGGCATGGCCGTATCGTAGGTGCCGTAGTTCACCAGCACCGGCATGGTGAGGGATTTCAGATACCGGTCGGCATCAAAGTCGGCATAGGCTAGATCAAATGGCGCGTAGTCCAGCGACATCAATTTGGCCATGTCTTTGACCACGGGCTTGGGCGCGCCGGCCTCATGCGTATAGGCGCTGACAGCCATGGCCATTTGCTCACGTCCATTGAACACCGGTGCGGATGTAAGTACGGCAAAGGCAATGTCTTGCCGTTTCGAGGTTAGAATCGTGGCGATCCAGGTGCCTTCGGATTCGGCGTAGATGCCGGTTTTGGCGGGGTCCACGCCGATTCTGCCACGCAACACGTCGAGCGAACGCCCGTATTCGCGAGCAAAACGCGGGTAGTCGCGATGCAGCACGGTGTAGTTGTCGTTGCGCTTGGCCGGCACCAAGGTCACGATACCGGCAGAGGCCATGGCGTTGGCGATATCGCCGAAATCCTCGGCACCACTGGTACCGGACCCGTGAATGAACAGACAAGCCGGGCGTGGCCCGGGAGCGCCGACCGGTTCACGTAGTACGGCGGGTAGCGTGACGCCGTCGCCGGTCTTGATGGATAGTCGGGTTTCACGCGTACGATATCGCCCCTCGTGGGGAATGTTCGCATGGGCAGGGGTGATGGTGGTGTCGGCAGAAGCGATAACGATGTGCTTGGTGTAGGGCCGTGTGTTCCATTGCGGCATCATCGCCCAGCCAAGTGTGGCGAATACCAGCGTCATCGCCATCGCGGTGACGATGACGCTCGCTACCCGCCGCACCGAAATCCGCTTCATAGTTACTATGCCTCCCCCCCATCAGCATAGAACGGTCGGCTCTTATCGGTCGGCTCCCGTCATAATGTGCTTCTACTGGGACCGTAATGCAATGGTTTGTAACGCTATTTTCTCTTCTTGACGGCACCGACTATGGCCCATACAACGGCCACTATTACCAGAATCAGTCCCACTACGGCGCAAATAATAGCCGTCAGCAATTGCGGATTCGGCGAGAACAACGAAATCATCCGATCCGGAGATATGTACCCGAAAACCAGCGCGATCACGCCGATAATCACGCCTAATAGTCCGAATACCACAGTAGGCGCGCTGGTGCTCTGTTTCTGGATGTTCTTGGCACTCTTGACATCCTTAGCATTCTGGACGTTCTTGGCGCTCTGGACGTTCTTGGCGCTCCCCCCAGGCTGGCATGGTTTGCCGGCGGTCTGAGACTGCCCATAGGGAGGTCGTGCTGAAGATGCTGCGTACATCGGCACATCATCGGCAGATGGAATCGGCCCACCATCTCCCTCCACGGCATCGGCAACTGTTTCCAGGGCAATCCGATCTGTGGTTGGTTCGATGGGCGATGGAGAGGCAGCTGTTGCCTGCGTATCCACATCCGAGACCGACGCATCCGCATGATTGTCGGGGACGGGCAGCACAGCCGTTTCGTCATCATCCGCTGCGGATGGCAGCACCGTGGTATCGGTTCGGTCATCGACGGTCACCATGGTTGTGGTCGCGGTGGTCGCGTCGGTTTCGGAAGGTATGGCCGTGGTCGGTGTCGCATCCTCGATGGAGGCGAATTCCTTGGTTTCATCAGTCATGATTCCATCTCCTAGTTGCAACGGCTTGATCATTCCGATTGTTCGGTTGTGTTCTTGCTTGTACTGTTGCCGTCGTATATATCGGCAAGCGGCTGGAACGTAGAGCCTTCCCAATCGGAGGCGTACACCACGTTGACACGTGCTTCCACCACATAGGGAATATTGATTTTTAATTCTGGGCCGTTGTCCGGCATGGCGGATTCCTTATACAACCATTCGTGATCAGGCCCATTGGTGGCACTTTCAGCTTCGAAGAAAACAAAGCTTGGACCCATGTAGTTGTTGTATACCATCTCGTATTTGCCGCCAACGTCACTCGAAGTGGAGTAGTAGGAGTCGGCGGTGCCGAAGGCGTAAGTGCAGGAATCCGGCAGAACGATATGCACTTGCGCCTGTGTTGCGGCTATGGTGATGGTACCGACCGGGCAATTACTGATGGAAGTTTTGCCATCCAGCATCTTCACCGTGTGCGGTCCATGTGTCTTGTCCCAATCGGACCAATCAATGATTGCCTGATCGGTGTTGTAGTTTTCACCGCTGAACGCCACACCTTGCTGCAATGTTTCAAACGTGGCATCGCTGGCATCGGCAACGAAGATGCCATCCTTTTGCACATCGTTCATGCCGTCGCTGTTTCTCGCACTGACAGATTGGCTCAGTGAAACAACAGTATTGATGCCGCTGGCACCAAGATCACGGTAGTACACGCCATACGTGCCTGAAATGATGGTCATGCAGAGCGCGCATCCACCGGCAACCAGTCCGAGAGGAATCAGACCACCGGTACGCCGTCCTCTGAATCCGAGAATGATGACCACCAGCCCCATCACTATGCATACTGCGGCAATCCAGATGGTGCCCAGACGCATAATGCCGATAATGCCCATGTCGTTTACCCAAATCAGTCCCATCAGACCGGCAAAGGAGAGGAAGGTAAGGCCCAGTATGCTCAAGACCACGATTGGGCCCGCCGGCTTGCGGCGCTTGGACTCGGTGGGGGCATAGGCCGTCGCATTCATACGGTCGGGGGCAAACGGCCCGTTGGGTACTGTGCCGGGCATCGCGCCGGGCACAGTACCCGGCATCACGCTGGGCATCGACTGATAGACAGGCTGTGAAACAGGCTGTGAAACACTAGGCGCGGTTTGTGAAACAGGTTGTGAAACAGGTTGTGGAAAAGGTTGCGGAGCTGAATACAAAGGAGATTGAGGTACTGGTTGCGCGGCTGGATATGAGACAGGCTGTGGAGCTGGATATGACACAGGCTGTGAAACCGGTCGCGGCGCAGATGCCCCGAATCCGTACCCTTCCTGCTGGCGAATGCCGCTTTTGGCCAACAGCCATAGCGCTAAGGCGGCGAGCGCAATACAACCCCACCCCGCACCTGGAATCACGATTGCCACGGCGAGGAACAGGAAGCATCCCAGACAATTCCAGTCCCATTGGCCGGCAATGAGGTCCTCGGCCAAGATGTGCCCATCGCGTACATCCGGCATCAGAAACCAGCCGAGTGCGTACAGAGCTGCGCCAAAACCGAAGAACAATGTACATACAATCACCAACGCACGTACTAATGTGGGGCTCCAGCCAAGCCGTAAAGCGATGCCGCTGCATACGCCGCCGATCCACCGGTCGTCGCCGCGAACCAGTCCACTGGATCGCACCCAAGTGAAGAAGCGTCGCGATGTCTTGTTTTTTTGCGGACCAGGCTGCGGCTGTGGCTGATATGGATTCGCGTTTGGATTGCTCATGATTCCATTACACCGCCCGACCACTGCCACAACGCTCGGGGAACACCCTGATTGTTCCCTGAACACCGGGTAAAACCCCGGCCGTAACGCCCTGAGCGCGGCACAATAGGAGTATGACGTCATCTCCCGAACCATTGCTGCCCGCGCGCATGCCGTTGATGCGCCCCCGGCAGGGCCGTTGGCTCACCGGCGTGTGCAAGGGCATCGCCCTGCACTTGGGCATCGGCGTGGCATGGGTTCGGATTGCGTTCATCGCACTGACCGTCCTCTACGGCGCAGGCATCATCGCTTATGTATTCCTGTGGGTGTTCATGCCTGCCGGAGACCCGGTGGCGGCTGCGGCTCGCACAGTGCCCGTTAATCAGGCGCCGCTTGCGCGAGGCAATCAGCCACTTGCCGCTCATGACGACGAATCGGCTGCCGCACCGGAATCATTGTCCGAGGCCATCCAACGTGCTCCGAAACCGGCCGTCGTGGCATTGGCCGGTTTCGCGTTGATGGCCACTGGACTGTTGCTCACCAGCACCGGTGCGGATGTCCAGATTGTGTTTCCGCTGCTGGTAGGGTTGGGCGGCATCGCACTGGCATGGATGAATCTTAGTCCGCGAGGCACGCAGCTGTTGTCTATGTTGGGCGGCATCGCACTGATTTTCATGGGATGGGCATTGTATGTGCATAATGTCAGCATTCCTGGGTGGGGCACCTCTCCTCGACGCATTGTTGCCAGCGGATTCGTGATGATCGTCGGTATCGTGGTGGCGGTGATGCCGTGGGCGAACGCGATGCTGCAACGACTCACCCACGAGCAGGCATTGAAGGAGCGCGAAGAGGAGCGCGCGGACATGACCGCCCATCTGCATGATGGCGTGCTGCAAACGTTGGCGCTGATTCAGCTGAACTCCGAGGAACCGACCACCGTATTCGCCCTGGCGCGTAGCCAAGAGCGCGAGCTGCGCGAATGGCTGTATCAGGAACGTTCCACATCGGATCGTTCGGTGGGAGCCGGATTGAAGCAGATCGCCGCCGAGGTGGAGGACGAGCACGGCAAGCCGATTGAGGTGGTCACCGTGGGCGACGCGCGGCCGAGCGCCCAGACCGATGCGCTGCTGGACGCCACCCGTCAGGCGTTGGTCAATGCGGTCACGCATGGCGGCGAGCCGGTGTCTTTGTATTGCGAGGCCAGCGACACGATGGTTGAAGTGTTCGTGCGCGACCATGGCGAAGGCTTCGATATGGACGCCATTCCGCCCGACCGGCTGGGCATCCGCGAATCGATTATCGGCCGCATCAAACGGCGCGGCGGTACAGTGGAGATAGTGTCCAGGGCCGGCTGGGGCACCGAGGTCAGAATGCATATGCCGATCGCGCTGAAAGCGGCGCAGGGAGAACATCGATGAGCGAGAACGAGACAGCCAAGATTCGTGTGGCCATGGTCGATGACCATGAGATGTTCCGTGCGGGCGTAATCGCCACGTTGCGCGATTCCTTCGATATCGTCGGCCAAGCGGCGGACGTGCCCGGTTCGGTGGCGATGATCGCACAGACCAAGCCGCAGGTGGTGTTGCTGGATGTGCATGTGCCCGGCGGCGAGGGTGGCGGCGGTGCCGAGATCCTCGCCAAATCGCGGCCCTACTCCCCCACTACCGTGTTTCTGGCATTGTCGGTTTCGGATGCGCCGCAGGATGTGGGGGCGGTGATTCGCGCCGGCGCCCAGGGCTATGTGACCAAGACGATTACCGGCGCTGATTTGATTTCATCCATCAAGCAGGTGCATGAGGGCTATGCCGTGTTCTCGCCAAAACTGGCCGGTTTTGTACTTTCGACCTTCCAGGGTGTGCCGGCGGCGGGGTCTGATGGCGGCGCTGATGGTGCGGCACGGGCTCATGATGAGGAGCTGGACCGGCTGTCCGCCCGCGAGCAGGAGGTCATGCGGCTGATCGCGCGTGGTTACACGTATAAAGAGGTGGCGGCCGAACTGTTCATTTCGATCAAGACGGTCGAAACGCACGTGAGCTCGGTGTTGCGAAAGCTTCAGCTTTCGAATCGCACCGAGCTCACCCGCTGGGCCGCCGATAGGCGCATTGTGTGATAAACGACAGATGAGCTCCCTCATCAGAGGGAGCTCATCTGCTCATATCACTCGGCGTCGCGGAAACCGTTGGGGTTCTTGGTCTGCCAGTTGAGGGAGGAGGCGGCCATGTCGTCGATGGTCAGCTCGGCCTTCCAGCCAAGCTCCTTCTCCGCCTTGGAAGCGTCGGCGTAGCAGGCGGCGATGTCACCGGGGCGACGCGGCTTGATCGCGTACGGAATCGGATGACCGGCGGCCTTCTCGTAAGCCTTGATAACCTCAAGCACGGAGTAGCCGTGGCCAGTACCCAGGTTGTAGACGAACACGCCTTCCTTGTCGATGTGGTCAATGACGGCCACGTGGCCCTTGGCCAAGTCGACCACGTGGATGTAGTCACGCACACCAGTGCCGTCGGGCGTGTCGTAGTCGTCGCCGTAGACCTGGACTTCCTTGAGCTCGCCGACCGCGACCTTGGCCACGTACGGGGTGAGGTTCGCCGGAATACCCTTCGGGTCTTCGCCCAGCAGGCCGGACTCGTGCGCGCCGACCGGGTTGAAGTAGCGCAGCAGCACGATGGTCCAGGACGGATCGGCCACATGCACGTCGCGCAGAATCTGCTCCTGGAACAGCTTGGAGGTGCCGTACGGGTTGGTGGTGCCGCCGGTCGGCGTCTCCTCGGTGATCGGCAGTTCCTTCGGCGTGCCGTACACGGTGGCGGAGGATGAGAAGATGATCTTCTTGACGTTGTGCTTCTTCATCACCTTGAGCAGCACAAGCGTGGAGTACAGGTTGTTGTCGTAGTATTCGATCGGCTTGGCCACGGACTCGCCCACGGCCTTGAGACCGGCGAAGTGGATGACCCAGTCGATGTTGTTTTCAGCGAAGACGCGTTCCATGAGCGCCTCATCGCGCACGTCGCCGTCATAACGCTTGACCGGCTTGCCGGTGATTTGCTCGACGCGCTCAAGCGCCACGGGCGACGAGTTGCCGTAGTTATCTACGGAAATAACGTCGTAGCCCTTGTTGAGCAGTTCGATGTCGGTGTGGGTGGCGATGAATCCAGCACCGCCCGTAACCAGAACAGTAGTCATATTCCCTCCTTTGGAAGGACTTGCCTTCGGTTTTTCCTTCAGTATTGAGCTTACTTCACTTGACCTGTTTCACCTAGCGGCAAAACCAAGGCTTTCGAGGAATGTTTGCGTGGTGGCTTTCTGCTTGAAGACGGCCGTGTTGCCGAGGATGCGGTAGCAGACGCTGCCGAGCTCGTCGTGTACGGCTTGGCGGATGGCCTCGCGGTCGTGGTTTCCGGCCAACGTTTCAGCGAGTTCGCCCCATTCGAGACTGAATTCGCTGACTTCATCGGGCAAATCGCGGCCTTCGGCGAGCGCCTCTTCGACAATGCCGAGCTGGTCGACGAGCCGTCCGGGCAGAATGAACAAGCCTTGGGCCTCGATCAGTCCGATCGGCTCCTGCTTGACCGGCCAGTATTCGGGGTGTGCATGGAAAATACCTTCCGGGTACTCGTCGCTGATCGCATTGTTGCGGAAGATGAGACTCATCTCATAGCCGCGTTCGGTGATGATCGCGCTGGGCGAGAGGGCGGATTGGCGGTTGCCATCCGCGTCATGGCTGGCGATGCCGTTCGCCGCGTCGTCATAACCGACCCATGCCTCGCGGATGATGTCGGATACGTCGATGATGCTCTGGCGACTCTTCGACACCACGCGCACGGCGGTGCCGGGCCAGTCAAGGATTTCAACCACGGCGTCCGGATAGTCGGCAAGTGTGAAGGCGGCCCAAGTGGCGGCCTTGTGCATCGGCAGCAGTTCGCCGCCGCCCTGGTAATGGTCATGGGCGAGCACCGAGCCGCCGATGCGAGGCAGCGCGGCGTTGCATCCGAGGAAGTATCCGGGGAAACGGTCCACGAAGTCGAGCAGATGTCCGAAGGTGTCGCGGTCCACATGCATCGGCGTGTGGTCGGTGTTCACGCAGATGCCGTGCTGGTCGAAGTAGCCGTAGGGCGAGAACTGCCAGAACCATGACTCGCCGCCGAGCGTGACCGGCAAGGTGCGCAGCGTGCGCTTGTCACGTCCGGCGAAGCCCTCGTTCTCATGGCAGATCGTGCACTTCGGGTAGCCGCCGGCCACGGCGTTGCCGGCCGCCGCCTTCTTCATGTTCTTGAATTCGGGTTTGGCGAGGTTGATGGTCACCGTCAGCCCGTGCGAGTCGAAGCGCGGGTTCCGGTCGAGCTGGGCACGCTTGACATAATTGTTGGCCACACAGTAGTCGTAGAACCATTGCATGGCGGCCATGCCGCCATCCCGGTGCTCGACGAGCAGGAATCGGTCGTCGAGATCAGCGGGGTTGGCGGAGAGGATGCCCATGATGGTGTCGGCGTAGGCCGGGCCTTCCTCCGGCTTGAAAAGGCCGGCGGTTGTGGCGGCGGCGCGGAAGGCGGCGAGCAGGGGGTCGGGGGTCTTTTCGCCATAGGGGGCCTGGCTTCGGCTGCCAACAATGTCTTGGACTACGTCTGACACTGACGCCGCCGACGTTGTGGTTTTGGGTCCGGGGTAGGAATCTAGGCGGAAGAGGGCGAAGATTTGGTTGCGGGTCCAGTCTGCGTTGCGTGGGTCAAGGTCAAGATGGGCCAAGGCATAATCGATCAGGGCGTCGATGCTGGCGTATACCTCGGTCAGCTGATCGCTCATTGCTCGGCCCCCCATCATGCTGGTTCGGGTATGGTTCGACTGACGGCTCACTTGGCAGCCTCCATGATGTCGGCTACGATGGCGTGGGTTTCACTGGCCTTCTGCTCCATCTCCTGCACGAGTTTGATCTGGGTGCGGGTGCGCACCAGATTGTGCTCGGGGTACTTGGTGGCAAAGTAGATATCGCCTTCCAAGTAGTCGGCGAGAAAGCGCATGCCGCATTCCATGGTGAGCAGGTTGCCGCTGAACGGCAGCAGTTCGGCCTCGCGCGCGGTGATGCTGCCACGTAGTTCGCCCACGAATCCTTCCGTGTAGGCACGGAACAGCTCGGTGCTGAAATGCACCTTGCTGAGGTCCTTTTCGTCTTCCAGAGCAGTGGACGCACCAAAGCGTATGGAATCGCCGAAGTCGAACAGCATGGAGCCGGGCATGATGGTGTCGAGATCGATGATCGCACGCGCCTTGCCGGTGGTGGCGTCCATGAGGATGTTGTTGAGCTTGGTGTCGTTGTGGGTCACGCGCAACGGAATCGAACCGTCCCTGAGCCCATCCATCACGACGGCATACTGGTCGGCGTGGCTCAGATAGAAGTCGATTTCCGGCTGGCATGCGGCGGCGCGGCCGAGCTTGTCCGCGGCGAGGGCGGCCTTGAAGTCCTCGAAACGATGCGGGGTGTCGTGGAAGCGGGCGATGGTTTCGGTCAGCTGGCTGGCGTCGAATTCGGACAGGAAGTTCTGGAAGTCGCCGAATGCGCTGCCGGCCTCGCGGAACACGTCCGGGTTCGGCACGAGGTTGTACGACACGGTGTGTTCGATGAACTTGTAGACGCGCCATGCGCCGCCATCGATCTCGGCCCAGGTGGCGCCGGAGGTGGTGGGCACAATGTCCAGCGTCTCTTTGCCCTGAGCCTTGAGAGTGGAGGTGACCAGTTCGACATTGCGCATCAGATTCACCGTATCGGGGAAGATGCTGGTGTTCATCTGTTGGAGGATGTAGCGGGGGCCGTCCGTGGTCACCAGATAGGTGGTGTTGATATGGCCGTCTCCGTAAGGTTCGATGCCGGTCACGGCACCTTCCAGCGCAAAATGCGAGGCGATGCCGAATAAAACTTCATTGCTTTCGATCATGATGGGTCCGTTCTCCAAAACGCGGGAATCAGGCTTCACGCCATGCGATGCCGCTGTCGGGCAGGTCGAAGTCCTCGGTGGTGCCATCGGCCAGAGTCACCGTGGTCCGCTGCGGCTGATCGGTGTTGTTGATTACGCAGTACAACCCTTGCTCGGGGAAGTGCGCCACCTCGCACTCCGGGTTGGACGAGCTCCAAGCCGCATACTTGTCTTCGTTGTGGGAGGCGTAGAACAGCACGCGTTCCAGCAGTCGGGCGTTGGCCGCCGAATAGGGCAGACCGGAGATGTACACACCGCGGCCTTCGCCATAATCATTGGTCGCGAGCTGCACCTGCCCGCCGTCCGCGCGCAGCAGGGTCACGTTTTCATTGACCGGATACGTGTTGAGCACGGGTTCGCCGAAGTCGATGCCGCCCAACGGCTTGATGGACTGGCCACC
>OBYO01000490.1_pt1 | contig 17579 bp, 10 predicted proteins | sample 1476771 | NCBI WGS metagenome assembly OBYO01 (sample SAMEA2580202, study PRJEB22360) | human gut metagenome | biome: human gut; feature: human-associated habitat; material: faeces | place: Denmark | collected 2008/2010 | reverse complement strand
TCCTGTATTTGGGCGCGGAGGCGGTGCACGTTTCCGGCATTCTTTCGGTGGTGGCCGCCGGCCTGCTTATCCGCTTCGACCGCACCGGCATCGGCCCGAATGTGGCACGTACGAACATCGTCTCATCCAGCGTATGGGGGGTGCTGTCATTCTCGCTGAACGGCACCGTGTTCATTCTGCTCGGCATGCTGCTGCCAAGCGCGATGACCACCAGCTGGGACGATCCGCACGTCAGCAATTGGCTGCTGCTCACTGCGATTCTTGTGGTTTCCGCAGTGGTGATCGTCATGCGCTTCCTGTGGATCTCACTGATGCTGCGATTGGCGCGCGACACCACCACCGGCAAGCGACGCAAGATGACGGCGAAGCGCTGGCGATCGGCGGCCGTCATGACGTTCGGCGGGCCGAAGGGCACCATCACACTGTCATTGATGTTCACCATTCCGTACACGCTTGCGGCAGGCGCGAATTTCCCGATGCGCAACGAACTGATCTTCATCGCCGGCGGTGTGATAGTAGTGACGTTGCTGCTGGCGAATTTCCTGCTGCCGTTGCTCGCGCCGAATCGCAATAAGGACACGTCCACGGAAATGACGGAAATCACCATCGAAGTGCTGCGGCGGACGGTCGAGGAGCTGTCGGGCCGTGTCACGCCGGAGAACCGACGTGCAGTGCTCATGATCATCGATTCGTATACGAAACGTATTACACGGCTGAAGCAACGCACCGGCGAAATCGATCCGCAAGGGTACATGAGACTGCAGATCGATGCGCTCAATTGGGAGAAGGAATACGTCAAGAATCGACTGGCGGGCGTGCGCGCTGCGATCAAGGCGAATCCGACCGGGAACCGCGCCGCGAACGATCTGGAAGCCGAAGCTTGCGAGCGCCTGCTCGACCAGATCATGAGCTCGTTGCGTCACATCGAAACGGAGCATAATTCCGGTCGTACGATCTGGCGATTGAAGGGCCGTCTGCGCGCATTGCAGCGTCGTACAGGTACGCTGGTGAGACGCGTGAACAGCCGCATCCGGCGCACGACCCCGCTGTTCAGCGACGATGAGCTGTTCGCGCATACGCGTGTGGTGCAGGTGGATGCGATCGAACATGTGATCGACCGACTGTATGAGGAGATGGGCGGCGACACGTACAACACCGAGCACTGCTCCGGCCTGCTGTTGGACTACCGACGCAGCGAATCCGCGTTGAGGGCGCGTCCGAATATGGGCATCAGCGCCGAAGCGCAGGAACAGGCCGAGGAGGTCAAGCGTGAAAGCTACGGCATCGAGCTGGGCGTGATCCAGGACATGTATGAGGCCGGCGACATCACGCGTGCGCAAAGCAAGCAGCTGCGACGCAACGTGTATGTGATGAGCGTGGATGCGGACGCGCAGATCTGACGTTTTTTCGATTTCCGGCGTTCGGATCGCGTGGCGACGGACGATTGCGCAATGGCGGACGATCGGCTGGAATCGCATCCAGCCGAAATCGTGTTCGTCGGGAACTGTGCCAAATTGCGCCTGAACGAAATCGCCATCGGATTTTCAGGAAGTTTTCAGAAAACACCAGACATGTGCTCAGCATCGAATGGTTATATATGAACTGTCAGCACAACGAGCCGACCAGGAACACAAGAGTTCCCGACAATTGAACCCTTTCTTCTTCTCTCTCCTTTCTCTCCCCGGTGGCCGATCCCGCCGGGGTCTTCTTTTTTCGCAACTTTTCCGCAGCCCTCTTCGCACTGCGAACGCGTGCCGCAAACGCACGCTATATTGGGAAGGTATGAGCGACGCAATCGAAAGCAAAGCAAACAACAACGGGCATGACGAGACGGCGCTGATCGGACGCGAATCGGACGTGGTGCCGGGCCGTTTCGGCGAACCGCTGCAAATCACGCATGTGCAGTATTCGCGCGGCGGCGGCAGCACCGCGCCGAAACGACCGTTGTTCCTGTGCCTGCACGGCTGGGGATCGAACGAGGCGGACTTGGCCGACATGATGCGCTACGTCGCGCCATACAACGATTTCGCCTCGTTGCGCGCGCCGTTGACGCTGCAGCCGGCTGGCCGCTTTGCACCCGGCGCGTACTCGTGGCTGCATGATTGTGTGGATACCGGCGAGGATTTGGACCGTGACGCATTCGCCGCAGCGAAAGCAATCGACGATTGGGTTTCGGCGAACATTCCCGACGACCGTGCCGTGGTGCCGATTGGTTTTTCGCAGGGCGGTCTGCTGGCTATTCACTTGCTGCGCGTGCACCCGGAACGCTACCGTGCGTCGATTTCATTGTCCGGATTCCTTGCGCCTGGGCTCGTCCGCGGCACCGCGCCTGCCGACGACCGTATCGCGCCGCTCAATATTCCCACGTTCTTCGGTTACGGCAACAGCGATACGGTGATCGCCAAGCCGGAGCTTTTCGCCATGAGCGCCTGGCTGGACGAGCACACGTTCCTCACCGCGAAAAGCTACCGTGGGCTCGACCACTCCGTCAGCCTCGACGAGTTCAGCGACCTACGCGGATGGCTCGCCGTGCATGACATCGCGCCGGGGATTCTGTGATGCATCAGTCGGTGATATCGGCCTTGTAGAAGTTCACGTAGGAGCGGCTCGGGGTCGGACCGCGCTGGCCCTGGTAGTGCGAGCCGGTGCCGGCGGAGCCGTACGGATGCTCGGCGGGCGAGCTCAGCTGGAAGAAGCACATCTGTCCGATTTTCATGCCCGGCCACAGCTTCACCGGCAGCGTCGACACATTGGACAGCTCCAGCGTGATGTGCCCTTCGAAACCCGGGTCGATGAATCCCGCGGTGGAGTGAGTGAGGATGCCGAGTCGTCCAAGCGAACTCTTGCCTTCGAGTCGTGCCGCAACCGTCGAATCAAGCTTCACATACTCCCACGTGGAGCCGAGCGCGAACTCGCCCGGATGCAAGATCCACGGCTCATCAGACCGGACTTCGAACTGCTCGGTCAGCTCGCCCTGGTTCTCCGCCGGATCCACATACGTATACGCATGGTTGTTGAACAGACGGAAGAAGCGGTCCAGACGGACGTCGATCGACGCCGGCTGCACCATTTCCGGGGTCCACGGATCGAGCGAAATATGGCCGTCAGCCTGTGCGGCGAGAATGTCGCGATCGGACAGCAGCATCGAAATTCCTCCAAACATCACCGGAACAATCGTCATATGAGCGGGCGCGCAGCCAACGCGCGCCCACCAACTGTCGTCCAGTCTAGCCCGTCGACGCTATAAGCCAGCATCACCGCCGATGCATCGCACGCAGCACGCACTTGCGCAGCTCGGAGGCGACGAGCACAATCATCGCCAGGCCGAGGCATTCGACCCACGCACCCGCGGACAGCGGCACGGTACCGAACGCGGTGTTGAGGAACGGCACGTAGACCACCGCAAGCTGCAGCAGCGTGGACAGTGCGATCGCACCCCACAGCCACTTGTTGGCGAACAGCCCCACGAACACCGACTGGTCATGCGAGCGCGAGCACAACGCGTTAAGCATCTGCGCGAAGACCAGGATGGTGAAGCCCATCGTGCGTGCTTCCGTCATCTGCGCGTCATGTCCGATGGCATCCACGGAACGGTCCGTGAACAGACCTCCGGCGAGGTGCATGTCCATGCCGATCAGCGTGACGGCGGCCATGATGATGCCGATGAAGATGATGTCGCCCCACATCTGCCCGTCGATCACGCGGTCGGTGAGTTTGCGCGGCTTGCGGGCCATCACGTCGTCGGTGGAGGGATCGACGCCCATCGCCAAGGCCGGTGCCGCGTCGGTGAGCAGGTTGATCCACAGCAGCTGCGTGGCGAGCAGCGGCACGGTCACGCCTTGGCTGCCCGGCTGCGAGATGCCGAGGAAGCCGGCCAGCATCACACCGCCGAAAACCGTGAAGACCTCGCCCACGTTGGAGCTGAGCAGGTATCGCAGGAATTTACGGATGTTGTCGAAAATGCCACGGCCTTCGCGCACCGCTTCGACGATGGTACTGAAGTTGTCGTCGGCGAGGATCATCTTGGCGCTCTGCTTGGTCACTTCGGTGCCGGTGATGCCCATCGCGACGCCGATATCCGCGGTTTTGACGGCGGGCGCGTCGTTCACGCCGTCGCCGGTCATGGCCACGATATTGCCTTGCCGTTGCAGCGATTCGACGATCTTCAGCTTGTGTTCCGGCGCGACGCGCGCGTAGACGGAGATGTTGCGGGTGGCGTTGTCGAATGCTTGCTCGTCCGGCAGCTCGTCGAGTTGAACGCCGGTGAGCACTTTGCTACTAAGGTCGGCGCTGCCGACCGAGCTGCCGTCTCCGTCCGTTTCAATAATGCCCAGATCGCTGGCGATGCGTGCCGCGGTAAGCGGATGGTCACCGGTAATCATGACGGTGCGGATGCCGGCGCGATGCGCTTCGGCGACGGAATCGCGCACTTCGGTACGCGGCGGATCGATGATGCCGACCATGCCGACCCAGATCAAGTCGCTTTCCAGCACATCGCTTTGGTCGGCGATGTCCGCCACGTGACCGGCGGCGTTGATGCGCACGCCTGGCACTGCGGCGAGCGACGCGGTGCCGAGTGGCCGGTACGCCTGGCCCAGCGTACGATACGCTTCGGCGGACAGGCGTTCCACGGCGGCGAGGATCTGCTGGCGATCGCCTTGCGTCATCGGTCGTACGGCACCGTTGACCGCGATGCGGCTGCAGTAGCCGAGCAGTACGTCGGGGGCACCCTTGGCGAAGACGGTGAGACGCCCGGCATCGGCGTTGTCCTGCGCGACGACGGCCATGCGTTTGCGGTCGGAGGTGAATGGAATCTCGCCGACGCGCGTGTAGTTGGCGTATTTGCGATCGGCCTTCACCTTGCGTGCGGCGACGATAAGCGACACTTCGGTCGGGTCGCCGACGGCTTCCCACGTTATGTCGGAAGCAGCGGAACCATCGCCGGCACCTGTGTTTTCGCGCAATTCGCCGTCGTTGGCCAGCGAGCCCACGGCGAGCGTGGCGACGGCTTCGACCTGTGCGGCGGAAGCGGCGGAACCAGACAGAGCAGCGTCGGGAATCGCAATCATTCTGCCTTCTGGCGCATAGCCGGTGCCGGTCAGCTGCACCTCGCCGCTCGGGGTGACCACACGCTCCACCGTCATCTCGTTGCGGGTGAGCGTACCGGTCTTGTCGGAGCAGATCACGGACGCGGAGCCAAGCGTCTCCACGGAATGCAGTTTCTTGACGATCGCATGATGTTCGGCCATGCGGCGCACGCCGAGCGCGAGCACGACTGTCAGAATCGCGGCGAGCCCTTCCGGCACGGCCGCGACGGCCAGCGAAACGGATAGCAGCAGCGAATCGATTACGTCGTGGATGTCGTTGAAGCCTTCGGTCAGCGCAAGCGCCACCAGCACGACCGCCGCGATAATGCACACCGCGATGCCGAGAATCTTGGAAACGTAGTTCATTTCCTTCTGCAGCGGACTGTCATCATCATCCGTGGCCTGCAGAAGGTCCGCGATTTTACCGACCTGCGTGCGCATGCCGGTGCTCGTCACGATTGCGCGGCCGGTGCCTTGCGTCACGGATGTACCGTTGAACACCATATTGGCGCGATCACCGAGGGCTTTGGCCTCGGCAAGCGTATCGACGTTCTTGCCGACCGGTACGCTTTCGCCGGTCAGGCTCGCTTCCGCCACGCGCAGGCTGGCGGCGGCGAGCAGACGTCCGTCGGCGGGAATGGAGTCGCCTTCACCGAGCACGACCATGTCTCCCGGCACCACGTCGACGGTGTTGATGCGTGCGATTTTGCCGTCGCGCAGCACGTTGGTTTGCGGCGCGGTCATTTGGGAGAGCGCTTCGACGGCTTCTTCCGCTTTCGATTCCTGAATGTAGCCGAGTACCGCGTTGACGATAAGGATAAGCACAATGACGATGGCGTCGAACGGCAGTATTTCGCCGCCTTCCGCGCCTGGCGCAGCGTTGGCTTTTTCGATGAACCATGCGATGAGCGAGATGCCGGTGGCAGCGAGCAGCAGGTAGACGAGGGGGTCTTTGAACTGCGCCAGGAACTTCTTCCATTTTGGCACGGGTGGTGCGGATGCGAGCTCGTTCGGCCCGTATTGCGCGAGTCGGCGTTCAGCTTCGGCTTGGCTCAGACCGGTGTTCGGATCGACGCCGAGCGATGCGGCCACGGCTTGCGCGTCGGCAAGCGACGGGTCGATTTGTGGCGGCTGCTGGTTTTGCTGATCCTGCCGAATCTGCGTGCGATCGCCCGTAGCGGAATCGCCGTCAAAATTGGCATGGGACTGGATGGACTGATCTTTCTTGCGATCATCCATGGTGATCTCCTTGGGAGCGCCGCGGAGTAGTCAGCTCTCCCCCGTCTTACGTATGCCTCGAATCGCGGAAATCGAAAATCCGCGGAATCGCAAGCATTTTGCAAAGGCGAGGCAACGCTGCGCGGTTGTGGGCACCGGGCGGACGCCATCGGTGCATCCTGTTATTATCGCACATCCTCGGCGTGTGAAAAATGGACATGTGGCGGAACGATGCATGGCACGCGACGGATGCACGATACCATGAAGTGTGATATATTATCGGCAGTTAGTAAAATTCATTACTAAACGGTCGTGCAACATCGCACGGCGCAACCGCAACGATGCAGTGACATCAAGTAATACAGGGGGATGCAAGATGGCAGATACAGCCGAACTCGCAATCGTACATGCAACCACGGCAAGTGCAAGCTGGCTCACCGATCCGACGGTGTTCGCAGCGAACCGCAAGCCGGCACATTCCAGCCACCGATATGTCATCGGCGAGACGAGCGAGCCGAAGCAGAGCCTCGACGGCGAATGGAAGGTTCGTATCGAACAAGCGCGCAACGTGGACGTGGAAAGCGCTCCGTTCGCGGCCGTCGATTTCGAGGATGGCGATTTCGGCGCGATCGAGGTGCCGGGCCACTTGCAGATGGCCGGCTATCTCAAGAACAAGTACGTCAACATCCAATATCCGTGGGACGGTCACGAGGATCCGCAGGCGCCAAATATTCCGGAAAACAACCATGTGGCGATCTACCGCCGTCGATTCGCGCTCGACGCGCAGCTTGCGCGCACGCTGGAAAACGACGGCACGGTCAGCCTCACCTTCCACGGTGCCGCCACCGCGATCTACGTATGGCTTGACGGCACGTTCGTGGGTTACGGCGAGGACGGATTCACGCCGAGCGAATTCGATGTGACGGAAGCGCTGCGAAACGGCAATGGCAACGCCGCCGATTCCCCCGAAGCCGAGCATACGCTCACCGTCGCCTGCTACGAATATTCGAGCGCCTCTTGGCTGGAAGACCAGGATTTCTGGCGACTGCACGGCCTGTTCCGCACCGTCGAGCTCGCCGCCCAGCCGCATACGCACGTCGAAACCGTGCAGCTTGAAGCCGACTACACCGCAGCCGACACCGCCGGTACGGCCGACACCGCCGAACTCAACGCGGCACTCACCTTGCGCAACCCCGCCGACGCGATGACTATCGAAAGCACGCTGCGCGACGGCGACGGAAATGTCGTATGGGAATCAACGCAGGCCTGCAACGGCGAAATCGCCCTTAATTCCGGCAAAATGACGAACATCGCGCCGTGGAGCGCGGAATCGCCGACGCTGTACACGCTGACCGTACGCGTCGTCGGACATGACGGCGCCATCATCGAAACCGTGACGCAGAAGATCGGCTTCCGCACATTCCGCATCGAAAACGGCATTATGACGCTCAATGGCAAGCGCATCGTGTTCAAGGGCGCGGACCGCCACGAATTCGACGCGAAGCGCGGGCGTGCGATCACCCGCGAGGACATGCTTTCCGACGTGATTTTCTGCAAGCGGCACAACATCAACGCCATCCGCACCTCCCACTACCCCAACCAGGAGTATTGGTACGACCTGTGCGACGAGTACGGTCTGTATCTGATCGACGAGACGAATATGGAGACGCACGGCACGTGGGTGGCAAACAATGTCGAGCGTCCTGAAGACGGCATCCCCGGCAGCCGCCCCGAATGGGAGGGCGCGTGCGTGGACCGCATCAACAGCATGATGCGCCGCGATTACAACCATCCGAGCGTGCTGATCTGGTCGCTTGGCAACGAGTCGAGCGCGGGCGAGGTTTTTCGTGCGATGTATCGCCACGCGCACACGATTGATCCGAATCGTCCGGTACATTACGAGGGTTCCGTGCACATGCGCGAATTCGAGGATGTGACGGACATCGAAAGCCGTATGTACGCGCATGCTGACGAAATCGAACGCTATCTGAACGACGGCAGCCCGGCACATACGGACGGTCCAAAGAAGCCGTACATTTCCTGCGAATACATGCACGCAATGGGCAATTCGTGCGGCAATATGGACGAATACACGGCGTTGGAACGCTATCCAATGTACCAGGGCGGTTTCATTTGGGATTTCATCGACCAGGCAATCGAAGCCAAACTGCCCGACGGCACGACACGCATGTGCTACGGCGGCGATTTCGGCGATCGTCCAAGCGATTACGAATTCTCCGGCGACGGCCTGCTGTTCGCCGACCGCACCCCCTCGCCGAAAGCGCAGGAAGTCAAGCAGCTGTATGCGAACGTGAAAATTGCGGTTTCGGTCGATGAAGCGCGTATTACGAACGACAATCTGTTCGTGTCTACGGGCGATTATCGCTTCGTGCTGCGGATTTTGGCCGACGGCAAGCCGGTATGGTCGACTACGCGCCGTTTCGACGTGGCCGCCGGCGAGAGCGCTTCATTCGAAGTCGATTGGCCGGTTGATGACTACCGCAGCAACGCCGAAGAGCTGGTTTTGGAGGTATCGCAGCAGCTTGGCAACGCTTGCGATTGGGCACCGGCCGGCTACGAGCTGGCGTTCGGCCAGTGCGTGGTGGCAGGTGCGAAGACCACTGCAGATGCCGTTGACGCGGCCGGAGCTCCGGCCGACGGCACCGTCACCCTTGGCCGCTGGAACGCCGGCGTGCGCGGACAGGGTCGTGAAGCACTGTTCTCCCGCACACAAGGGGGTATGGTTTCATATACGTTCGGCGAGCGCGAATTCGTGCTGCGCCGCCCGTCAATCACCACGTTCCGTTCGCTGACGGACAACGATCGCGGTGCTGGACACGCTTTCGAACGTGCCGCGTGGGCGGTCGCAGGAAAGTATGCGCGTTGCGTCGACTGCGCGATCGCAAATCGTGGAGAAAATGCCGTGGAAGCCACGTATACGTACGAATTGGCGATTCCGCAGCGCACGAAAGTGACGGTCCGTTACGTTGCCGACACGGCCGGCCTCGTTTCGCTCGACGTCGAGTATCCAGGCGAGAAGAACGGCGATCTGCCAACGATTCCGGCGTTCGGTATCGAATGGGCGCTGCCGGTGGAATATGCGAACCTGCGATTCTACGGCGCCGGTCCGGAAGAGACGTACGCCGACCGCAGGCACGCGAAGCTGGGTGTATGGAGCACGACGGCTGGCGATGATTGCGCGCCGTACCTGCTGCCGCAGGAAACCGGCAATCATGAGGATGTGCGTTGGGCGGAGATCACGGACGATTCCGGCCACGGTGTGCGCGTGAAGCGCGGTGCCGGCGCAAAGCCGTTCGCGATGAGCCTACTGCCGTATTCGAGCACGATGCTGGAAGAGGCGCTGCATCAGGATGAGCTGCCGAAGCCGCGTCACATGTTCCTGCGTCTGCTGGCCGCGCAAATGGGCGTCGGCGGCGACGATTCGTGGATGTCGCCGGTGCATGAGCAGTACCAGCTGCCCGCCGACCAGCCGCTCAGCCTCAACGTTCAGCTCAAGCTGTTCTAAGCTAAGCCAGCTTCAGCCTCAAGCATAACCGCCGATTCGCGGCATAATTCCGGCCGACTTGCCAATAGGCAGGCCGGCCGATTCTGTTGATGGCTGAAAACAGGCAGGGTGCCTAAAATGAAAGCACGTCTTTGAAGCAAACGACGCCTCAAAGCATGTTTTTCTGAAGGAGGGCATCATGAGCTATCCAAATATGAATCCCGGCAATCCCAACGACCCCAGTCAACCACCGCAGCCGGGATACGGCGCCTATGCACCGAGCCAGCAAGCGCAGCAATCGCAACAGCAGGACGGTCCACAAAGCGGCGGACCAGATGCCGAGCAGACCCCTCGCTATTCCGGCAATCCATATGGCAACCCCTACGGCAATCCGTATGGATATCCGTACGGTAATCCGTATGGTTACGACCCGAATAGCCATAGCAACGACAGTGGCGAGTGGGAGCCGGTAAGCCCGTTCAAGTTGGTGGAATCGTGGCTGCCGCAACGTGCGAAGAATGCCATTCGCGGTGTGTACGGCGTGCTCGGCGTGATGGCGATTGTGCTCGGCATTGCGCTACTCATCTGGCCGGGGGTGACGCTGAAGATCGCCGCGGTTGCGTTGGGCGCGTATTTCGTGATTTCCGGGGTGATCCGTATCGTCACCGCAATTGTGGAGCTCGGTCTGCCGGGAGGCTGGCGCGTGCTTGACATTCTGGTCGGCCTGTTGCTGACAGTCGGTGGCGTGGTCATGCTGAAGAATGCGACCCTGTCCGGCGCCATGCTGGCAGTGCTCGTCACTATGGTGGTGGGCCTCGGCTGGATGATGGAAGGCGTGATGGCGCTGGTTGAGTCGTGGCATATGCCAAGTTCCGCATGGGCTGTGATTTACGCGCTGATTTCGATTGTGGCCGGCTGCATCATGCTGTTCAGCCCGCTGGCCTCCACCGGTTGGCTGATTCTGTTTGGCGGATGCGCGTTGGTTGCACTTGGCATTGTGGCGATCGTCCGCGCGTTCACGTTTGGCAAGGTCGGCAAGTCCGGCAAGAAGCGCTAACTACGCGTAGTTCTCCCGTATAGGCGATAAACCCATACGGGAGAACGCGACGTGCCGTACGATTGACATGATTTTATAGTCGCGCTATGCTAAGTGAAACGTTTCGACGAAACGATTCGATAAATAGCGGATAGAACGGCACAAGAGGGAGGCGAGACGCATGGCAGGCATCAAAGACGTGGCCCGCGAAGCGGGAGTTTCCGCCAGCACCGTCTCCTATGTACTATCCGGCAAGCGTTCAATCTCTGCGAAAACCACCGACAAAGTCATGGCCGCCGTAGAGAAGCTCGGTTACACTCCGGACGCCAGCGCCCGTAAGATGCGCGGCATGCGCAACCAGATCATCGCGTTGAACGCCCCGATTCGAGGCGACATCAACCAGGCCAGGTACAACGCCTACTTCCTGCGCACCGCATGGGCCGCAAGGAATGCAGGGTATGACGTGATGTTGCTGACCGGTCCGGATGCAGTGAAGGATATCCGCCGCGTGACGCAAAGCAATCTTGCGGATGGCATCGTGCTGCTCGACGTGGAGCAGGATGACGAGCGCGCCGCTCAATCCGGCACTTTTTCCAAGCCGTGCGTGGCTATCGGCTATCCGTCGTCGCACGCCGGCTGCGCCTGCGTGGACATCGATTTCGCGCTGATGGGCCGCAAGGCCGTCGACTTCCTGTACGAGAAGGGACACCGCACCGTCGTGTTCCTGCGCAACAACGAATCCGACTACAACCGCCATTCCGGTTACATCGTCATCTTCCGCGAAAGCCTGCTGGCGCACGCGAAGGAGCTCGGCATGACGGTCATCGAATCCGAGCATTACGAAGCGGACAGCTTCGACGCGCAGCACTTCGTCAGCACCGTCTTCGCGCACCCCGACCGCCCGACCGCCATCATCAACCAGGCGAACGCAAGCGTCCTCAGCCAGGTGCTGATGGCGTTGCACGACGCGGGCATGTCGATTCCGCAGGACGTTTCGGTCCTGTCGTGCGGCACGTATTTCGAAGGCGAGCCGACGCGCTTCCCCATCACCGAAATGCCGGTCATGCCGGAGGAGCTGTGCGCCGAAGCCATGAACCTGTTGGTCTCCGCCATCGAGGAGCACACCGACATCAAAGGTTCCGTGGAACTCATCGAACCCGCGATGAAGCGCCGCGGATCCGTTGCGGAAGCGGGGTCCGGCGGAACAATATAGATTTTCCTGCGATTACCGGAAGGCAGAGCGGCCGGACGGAATCGCAAGGCAACATAATTTCATACGGATAATCGAAACGTTTCAATGACGATATAACGGTCTCCGAAGAAACCGAACAAACGAACAAGCCGGGCGAAATCCGGCGAATCCAAACGGACCGCGGAATCGCACGCACGTCATCGAAACGTTTCAATACAACCAGATGTGAGCCGTGCCGCAGGGCGCGCCTCAAGAAGGAAACAAGGAGAATAGCAATGAACATCAAACGAGGACTGGCCACACTGGCCATCGCAGCACTGTCGCTGACCTCCCTCGCCGCATGTGGTAGCGATACCGCCCAAGATGAGGAAAAGCCGGACAGCCTGTCGTTCTGGTATTACGAAGAGGACGACGCAGGCCAGACTCAGGCTTGGCGTCGCGCGGCCAAGGCCTTCGAAAAAGAGACCGGCGTCAAGATCAACTTCGAACGAAAGTCGTTCACCCAAATCGCGCAGAACGGCAGCCAATTCCTGAACTCCGACGAAGCGCCAGACCTCATGGAATCCAACCGCGGCAACGGCTCCGCCGGCGTGCTCTCCACCATGGGCCTGCTCACCGACCTCGGCGACTATGTCAAGCAGTACGGCTGGGACAAGAAGGTGACCGGCGCAAACGCAGCAGTCGCCAAGTACGACGAGAACGGCATCATGGACGGCGATACCTGGTACGGTATGACCAGCTACGCTGAATTCCAGCGCGTCTACTACAACAAGGACCTGTTCGCCAAGTACAACATCAAGATTCCGACCACCTACGACGAGTTCGTGGACGCCTGCCAGAAGTTCGTGGACGCCGGCGTGACCCCGATTGCAGCCGACGCGCAGGAATACGGCGTGATGTGGCTGTGGTGGCAGCTCGTTTCCAAGAATGCCGACTCCAAGTTCATCGACAACTGGCAGCTGTACAGGGGTGACGTCGACTGGAATTCCAAAGTGCTGACCAACTCCGTCAAGACCATCAACGAGTGGCTTGACAAGGGCTTCATCTCCCGCAACGCCACTGGCATGAAGGCCGAGGACACCACGCAGGCCTTCATCAAGGGCGAATATCCGATCTACCAGACTGGTACTTGGAACCAGGGCCGTTTCGTCAAGCAGATCAAGTCGTTCGATTGGGACGCGGCCGTCATGCCGGAATCCAACTACGCAGTCGGCTGCGCAGGCAACCTGCTGGTGATTCCCGAGAAGTCGCACCACAAGGATCTGTCCGCCAAGTTCATCGACTACGTCCTCTCCGATGATGTGCAGAACTTCCTCGGCAACGCAGGCGGCATTCCGGTAGCGGCAGACACCAGCAAGATCACCGACGCGAAGAGCAAGGCCATGATCGAGGAATACGATTCCTACGCCAAGGACGGCAAGCTCAGCTACTACCCGGATTACGCGGCCTCCAACCTCACCGACGCGGTTCCAGCGGAGTTCCAGGAGCTGGTCAACGGCACCAAGAAGCCGGCAGACGTGCTCAAGAACATCCACGAGAAGTACGACACCGGCGTCGAGGATATGGGCGTCAAGAACAACTAAAAACAACCGATCCTTCCTTTCCATTCCAACTCCAATAATGGTGCGGCCCGCCTTCGGGCGGACCGCACCAACCCTTTCCTCCCCCATACATTCCGCACGTCGCATCGCGCCAAATCGTGCGTCATCACAGAACAATCCATCGGAAATCCCTCGGATCATCAACATTTCAAAGGACTTGCAATGTCTCAAAAGACCAAGCACGAAGCCTCCATGTCGAGACTTCCCGGCAACCGCTCCGCGAAATTCGTTCCATACCTCATCCCCGGCCTCATCGGCCTGTTCGCGGTAGTTGTTGTTCCGTTCATCTGGAACATCTACCTGAGCTTCACCCGCTGGCGTGGCGTCGGTCCCGTCAAGTGGGTCGGCCTGAAAAACTGGAAACGCCTGTTCTCCGATTCGACGTTCTGGATTTCCTTCGCTAACTCGTTCTGGATCATCGTGGCTATCGTGGTCATCCCTACCATCCTCGGCCTGTTCATCTCGTCTCTGCTCACCGACGTGATCCAAAAGAAGTTCGGCGGCAAAACCGCTTCCTTCCTGCGCGCGCTGTTCTATTTGCCGCAGCTGCTTCCGGTGGCCGTCGCCGCAATCATCATGGGCTGGATCTTCCGCCCGGAGGACGGTGCCGTCAACGCACTGCTCGCCAAGATCGGCTTGGGTGCATTGCAGCACAACTGGCTGGGCAGCCCTGACAGCGCACTGCCGATCCTCATGTTCATCCTGGTGTGGATCCAGCTCGGCTACCCGATCGTCATCTTCATGTCGGGCCTGCAGCGCGTCGATCCGGAACTCTACGAGGCCGCAGGTCTTGACGGCGCCAACTGGTGGCAGAAGTTCCGCGTGGTCACCCTGCCGTCCATCATCCCTGAACTGCTGGTGGTCATCCTCACCGCAACCATCGGCGCACTGAAGACCTTCGCTCCGGTCTACCTGCTCACCAAGGGCGGTCCGGGCACCTCCACCACGGTTCCGTCGTACTACTCCTACAACCAGTTCTTCCAGGTACAGCAGGTGGGCTACGGTGCCGCAATCTCCACAGCGCTGACTGTGGTAATCATCGTCTTCTCCATCGTGTTCACCCTCGTGCAGAAGCACGTCGAGAAGGAACTCGTCTGAGAGAAAACCCGAAAAACAATCGCAAGAACATACTAAAAATCCGAAAAGCAAAGGTGCCATCATGACTTATTCCATGTCCACGGCCGCCGCGCGCAAGGCCTCGAAGAAAACGCAGCACGTGCGTTCCGCAGGTGACTGGATCACCCTGATCCTGCTCGTCGCCGGAGCTCTGCTCGTCCTGTTCCCGCTGCTCGTCCTGACCGTCAACGCGTTCAAGACCTCCGCCGATTACAACGCCACCGGCCCGCTCTCCCTGCCGAAGCACTTCACCATGGAGGGCATCATCTCCTTCTGGACTACCACCAACTTCCCGCTGAAGTTCTGGAACAGCTTCATCATCTCCCTAGTGGTGGCTGTCGCGGCGGTCGTGCTGTCGGTGCTCAACTCCTTCGCGCTCGGCATCGGCAAGGTCAAGGGCAACACCTGGATCGTGCTCGGCATCATGCTCGCCAACATGATGCCGCAGGAAGCGCTGCTCTACCCGCTGTACACCATGTTCAAGCAGGTCGGTCTGTACAACACCAAACTCGCGATCATCATCATCTTCACCATCATCCAAAGCGCCTACGGCACCTATCTGCTGTCCTCCGTATACGGCACGTTCCCGCAGGCCATCCTTGAGGCCGCGGCCATCGACGGCGCCTCTCGCTGGCAAATCCTGCGCAAGGTGGTGCTGCCAATTTCTTGGCCGACCATCAGCGTGCTGTTCGTGTTCTTCTTCGTGTGGACGTGGAACGAATACATGATTCCGATGGCGTTCCTCATGAGCGATGACGTACAGACCATTCCGCTGGCACTCGCCACCCTGCAGGGCCAGCGCACCATGGAAGCGACCACGCTGGCATCGGCTTCGCTGCTGAGCATCATCCCGACCATCATCTTCTTCATCATCTTCCAGCGCAAGCTGTCGCAGGGTATCACCGCCGGTGCAGTGAAGTAACGCGACCCAACAACGCTGGGATGTTGTGAAATAACGCAAAAACAGATACAACCGGCCGCGGCGGCTTTCAGCACCGTGGCCGGCATTATCGACGCGCCCACTGCAAGGGGGATCTACGATAGTCGGCAGTGGTAGGCGGCGCACCCATTTCCGCGTTTCCCAAGCTGTTTAACAAAGGAGAGAACAATGAATACTATGGCGACTTCCGGTTTCGGCAACGGTGCCCTCGATTCGCTAGCAATCGCGACGGACCACGGCCGTACACGTTGCGTCAACGCCGAAAACCCGACCGGCGGCAAGGGCCCTGCAGCCACCGCCGCCAGCGCGCTCGGCCCGTCACGTAAGGGCAGCCCTTGCATCCAGACGATCAAGGCGGGCGATTCGGTCACGCTGATGGACGTCGATGGCCCGGGCGTGATTCGCCACATTTGGATGACGGTCACCGACCGCACTTCCCCGACCGGTCCGAACGTACTGCGCAATCTCATCCTCGAATTCTATTGGGATGGCGAGGAGACGCCGTCCGTGCAGTGCCCGATCGGCGATTTCTTCTGCTGCGGTCACGCACAGGCCTGCCGTATCAATTCCATCCCGATCATGGTGGTGCCAAATCGAGGTTTCAACTGCTATTTCGCCATGCCGTTCGAGCACGCGCGCATTGTGCTGCGCAACGATCACAACGAGGACGTGCCGGCCTTCTTCTACCAAATCGACTACACGGAATACGACGCGCTGCCAGCCGATGCGATGCACTTCCATGCGCAGTGGCGCCGCGAACGCGTCACCGAAATTGCCCGTGACTACACGATTCTCGACAATGTGCACGGCCATGGCGCGTACATCGGCACCTACCTTGCGCTGACCGCGCTGGAAAGCCGCTGGTGGGGCGAAGGCGAAGTCAAGATGTACATCGACGGCGATGAACAGTACCCGACGTGGTGCAGCACCGGAGCGGAAGACTACTTCGGCGGCGCGTGGAGTTTCGCCGACTTCGACGAGCATGGCCGCATGCGCGAGAACACGTTCACCGGACCGTACCTGGGATTCCCGTTCTATTCGCAGCGTCTTGCCGCGCACCGCGAAAGCGACTACTGGGATGTGGCCACACCCGTCATGCGCGGCCTGTACCGCTGGCACATTCCGGATCCGATTTATTTCGATTCTGACCTGCGCGTCACCTGGCAGCAGATCGGCACCGAGGAAGCCGGCAATTTCGAGCGGCAGGATGACGTCGCGTCGGTGGCATACTGGTACCAGCTTGAACCGCACACGCCGTTCGATCCAATCGGTGACCGTCACTTCCGTCAGCCCCGCTGATTTACGATTATTCCGCTGATTTACGCCGATATCGCCGTATCGTGCGTTGACATGGGAATGGATATGTTCCGTCTCGTGTCAGCGTACGATACGGCGATTGTGTTGTTATGCGGGCACAGTAATCACATTTTCTTCAAGATAACCCGATGATTTTACAATAGAAATGACGATTGCGGCATGCCAGACGCATACCGACGTGCGTATAGTAAAGGCACAACAGAAAAACAACAGAAGAACGAAGAACAAGAAAAACAACACAATAGCGACGCACCGCACGATGTAGAGAAGAAAAAAAGAAGCAAGAAACCAGGCGGTCGTCCGAAAGGAAACATCATGAAGAACAACGACACTTTCAACCAGATCCTCAACTCCAACCTCGCTTCCATCGATCCGGGCTTCGGCCAGTTCGCACTTGCCAAGGCTTCCGCTGATCTGATGAAGAAGGTCCTCAACAAGTAAGACCTTCAAGCAGGAAGGCAAGCCGAACCGCGTCAGGCCATCTCTTTGAAACAGACCGCGTGAGGCAAGGCACCGCCGCAGCGAACGCTGCGGCACCGATTCTCTTCTTTCCGATTTTTTAAATCG
>OBYO01000476.1_pt1 | contig 18452 bp, 22 predicted proteins | sample 1476771 | NCBI WGS metagenome assembly OBYO01 (sample SAMEA2580202, study PRJEB22360) | human gut metagenome | biome: human gut; feature: human-associated habitat; material: faeces | place: Denmark | collected 2008/2010 | reverse complement strand
TCGTCCATCACCGCCCCGCCGCGTTTCGTGATCTTCGCCACCGGCTTCTTGGAGCATGGCTATCGCCGCTACATCGAACGGTGTCTGCGCGAGGAATTCGGCTTCGAAGGATCGCCGATTCAGATTTCGGTGAATGTCCGTGAGAAGAAGAAACGCAAGTAACCACCGGAACTGTTAGAAGATGGGCGTGCGCCTGGTTCAGACCATGGCGCACGCCCATCTGCCTTATTGAATCTGGATTATTGTCGGCTTTTGCTTTCCTTTACGCACAGCTTAGGCCGACAGCGTCAGAACAGAGGATGTTCATCCTGGTTGCGTGTTCTGAGATACCCCGTTATGGCTCTGCGCGCGAGCGAGCTTAATGAAATGCCGTCCTGCTTGGCCTTGGCCCGCGCCTTATGGCCTACGGCGTAGGGGAGTTTGATCTTCCATTCGTCACCAAGCTGTTTGCGCCCGTCGCTGTTCTTTGGCATGCGCCCGATGCCGACCGCGTCTGAACAGCCATCGGAATCGTCGGACAAGAGTGCCCTGCGGGTCAATTCGGTAAGCGTGATGCCATCATGCCGAGCGCGTTCGCGGGCTTCCAAGCCAAGCTCGCGGGGCAATCGAATCTTCCATTCATCTTCGGGAAGCGTTGAATCGAACACATGGGCGAATTCGTCGACGTCATCGAACTGTGGCTGCGTGTCGTTCTGCTGCAAACCGAATCACCTCTCTGAACCCATGCGTTAATCGCATTAAACGGCAAGAAACATGAAAAATATCGCAGGCTACATATTTGCATGCGCTCAAGACCGTCCTGACGTCCGGCTTCCGGCTCCGATAGATGCCATTCTGAGGGGCTGTATGCCGCAGTTCACTGCCCAAACCTGCCCAAACATAACGAAAAACCCGCCGTTTCGATGCCGTGGAAAACGGCGGAACGACGGGCTTTCTTGGTCGGACCAGCGGGATTTGAACCCGCGACCCCTTGACCCCCAGTCAAGTGCGCTACCAAACTGCGCTATGGTCCGAACGGTGCGAAAAGCACCGAATATGAAACATAGCATAATCTCTACGGTTTTTCAAACACATCGTGTCGGAAAGCGAGTCGCATCCATTCCGGAGAGTTTGGCTTCGGATATTTGAGGGTTTTCCGGCAATTGCTCCACCGGAAGTTCATGTTGGTTCTGTGTCTAAATGCCCCCGATTTTGGCGGAATGTCGTATTATGGCATAAGCGCATCGAATAACAACGCCCGTTCGAAAGGGAGAGACATTGACTGAGGACGTATTCGAATACTCTGCCGCGAAGATGCGGAAGCACGGAATGACCGACATGGCCATCGCCCAGTTCCGTCGTCTGTACGAGGTCTGGCGCAATGAGGAGGCCAGCAGTTGGATTCGTGAGGACGAGGTCGAACCGCTCGTCAGCGTTCCCAGCTTCCATGACGTGTATGAGACCATCAATCACGACAAGGCCGTTGACGCGTTCGCCAAAACGGCGTTCCTGAAGCTTAACGGCGGTCTTGGCACTTCGATGGGACTCGATTGCGCCAAGTCGCTGCTGCCGGTACGTCGCCACAAGGCACGGCAGATGCGTTTCATCGACATCATCATCGGACAGGTGTTGACCGCGCGGACCAGACTTGGCGTCGATCTGCCATTGACTCTGATGAACTCCTTCCGTACCTCCAAAGACACCATGAAGGTGCTGCAGACCAATAAGAAATTCCATCAGGAAGACATCCCGATGGAAATCATCCAGCATCAGGAGCCGAAGATCAGCGCGGAAACGGGAATGCCCGTCAGCTTCCCGGCCAATCCGGAACTCGAATGGTGCCCGCCGGGCCACGGCGACCTGTTCTCCACCATTTGGGAATCCGGTCTGCTTGACGCGCTTGAGGCGCAGGGGTTCAAATACCTTTTCATCTCCAATTCCGACAACCTGGGCGCGCGTCCCTCCCGTACGCTTGCGCAGCATTTCGAGAATACGGGCGCACCGTTCATGATCGAGGTCGCCAAACGCACCCCAGCCGATCGTAAGGGCGGCCACATCGTGCGAGACAAGGCCACGGGCCGTCTGATGCTGCGTGAGATGAGCCAGGTCCATCCAGACGACAAGGACGACGCGCAGAACATCGACAAGCATCCGTACTTCAACACGAACAGCATTTGGGTGCGTATCGATGCGCTGAAAGCGAAACTCGCATCCTATGACGGCGTGCTTCCCCTTCCGGTAATCCGCAATAAGAAGACGGTCGACCCGACCGATCCGACCAGCGAGCCGGTCATTCAGCTGGAGACCGCCATGGGAGCCGCGGTGTCGCTTTTCGATGGCGCGACCTGCGTATGCGTCGACCGTATGCGTTTCCTGCCGGTGAAGACCACTGACGATTTGTTCATCATGCGGTCCGACCGATTCCATCTGACGGACCAGTACGAGATGGAAGACGGCAACTACATCTTCCCCGACGTCCATTTGGACGCGCGCTATTACAAGAACATCCACGATTTCGATGCCCGTTTCCCATACGGTGTGCCTTCGCTCGCCGCGGCGAAATCCGTTAATATCGATGGCGATTGGACCTTCGGCAGGGACGTGATGCTGTTTAGCGACGCGCGACTGGAGGATCAAGGCGAACCAAGCTATGTGCCGAATGGCGAATATGTCGGCCCGCAGGGCGTGGAACCGGACGATTGGGTCTAATTTTGGACGGCCATGCAACACGAAAACGATGTTTTTTCGTGAAATAGGCACAAATCGCTTAAAAAACCTCTATCATAGAATGTTGTGTGCGGCTTACGAGGCCAAGCACTTAAAAAGAAACGTTAACGAGACGTGAGGACTAATGGCTGAGGGAAGTAACGGTAGGCGACGTTTTTCCGACAAATGGGGCAAGCATGAGCTTGATGTGTTGGCTGTGCTCTCCTCAGCTTTTCCGCAATGGCTTACCTCACGTCAGATCGCGCAACGTGTGAAGGCGTATGCCGATTCGTACGGAGAGCTCGCCGATCAAGCGGCGAAGGCCGCCTTCGCCAAGCAATTTCAGCGTGACCGCGCCAAGCTCGCCGCCATGGGCATCGCCATCGAATCAAGGCAGCCGGAATATTCCTCCAAGTCAGAAGGGCAGGATTTCGCTTCCTACCGTCTGCAGCTTGGCGATGAGCCGCGCGTGCGTCTGCTGTTCGGCGACGAGGATCTGCCGATTCTTGCCGCTGCGAATTACCTTGCGCGCTCCATGTCGATTTCCTCGGCTCCTGCGCACGAACCCCAGCACGCTTCCCGTACCGCGCCGCGCGTGCCGCAGACGCCGATTCCAGGACTTGGCTTGGATTCCATCGCGCCGGGTCTTGGCACGCAATCCATTCCCGACGAGCTGGTCAAAGTGGTCGATCAGCGACGTTTCGCCGCCACTGTGGATGTTGATGGCGAGCATCTCAATGTCGCCTACGCCGACTCCGATGATCTGGCCATGTTCGTGCTGTCTCATCCGGGTGCGTCCATAGTGAGCCCTCAGGAGGCTGTCGACGCGTTCAACCGCCGGCTGCATGCGGCCACGCAGTTCGTGCCGGCCGATGAATCCACCGGCACCGACAGCTCCACCGTGGTGTCTCCGGAAATCAACCGCAACAGCACTGATGAGGATGATACCGAGGAAGGCAAGGGCCGTCCGAAGAAGAACTCCGCGTTCCAGACCGGTAGTGAGGTCGATCGGCGTCTTCGCCTGATGCTGTTCCTGTCCGCCCACATGGGTGAGGAATACTCTCTTGAAGAACTTGCGGAACGATTCATCGGCAGGCCGAAGTCCGATGACGAATTGAAGAAGTTCGTCAACATCATTCATAAGGACATCAACACGTTGACCACGGTGTCCGATGATGGCGAGATGGCCGGAAGCCAGTTCTTCGATATCGATTGGTCCTTGCTTGACGCGGAAGGCATCGTCTCCGCCACGAATTCGCTGGGGCTTGAACGCCTTGCCGGCATTTCCCAGCAGTACCTGAGCATGCTGACCGCATCGGTGAGCTATCTCGCCCACTCCTCTTTGCTTCCGGACAAGCTGCGTGAGCAGGCGGAATCGCTGTACAGCCGACTGCGCCAGCACGTCAAGCCTGGCGACATGCCGTGGCTGAGCCTGACCGGATACGAGATGGAACCAAGGAACTTCTCCATCGTCAAGAGCGCCATCTCCAAAGGCATGCTGCTCGACATGGAATATACGGACGGTGCGGGCCGTATACAGCGCAAGCTAGTGGCGCCAGACAAGATTTTTGTCGACGAAGGCGTTTACTACGTGGCGGTATGGACCGACGTGTCCGACGCGGCGCCCGCGGACAAGATGAAGTTCGTCAAGACGGATACGACCATCAACAAGGCTACTGGCAAGCCTCGTATCTGGCAGGTGCTTCGCATCTCCCGCATCGAGCATGCGGAGCTGGTCGAACCCACTGAAAAAGTGGACATTCCGGACGTGCCCGCATCCGAACTGCGCAAGTGGAGTTTCGACAATGGCACGCCTGCCGTGTTCATCACCAATCAGGACGACCTGTCGTTCATCGATAGCCTGTCAGGAGCCACCGTCGAGAAATGCGGCGAAGGCGAGAAGGTGCATCTGATTGTGTCTTCCGATTCCTGGTATGTCGCGTTCTGCATCGCGCACGCCCGTCATATTACTGCCGTCGCGCCGGAGACGTTGCGCACGATGATCATCGCCCGAGCACAGCATGAGCTGAGCGTCGGCGACCGAGAGAACGAAGACTGACGGGGGAGGCGCTATGCCTTGGTGGATTTGGCTGGTACTCGTCCTGTTCATGCTGACGATGCTGGTCGGCGGCGGCGCATACGCATGCATCCGCGGATATCATGCGTTCAAAGATGCCATCAAAGTAGGCGGACGCATGTCCAAACGTTTCGAGGCCATGTCCGAGCCGTTGCCGCAACCAAAGGAGAACACGTCCCCGTTCTTCACACGTCCACTTGAGGACGCGGCCAATCGTTATATCGACGCTCATGCCGAAGTCATCAGCCGCCGTGAGGAAAAGCGCGTCCGTCATGCCCGGCAGTGGGCGCAGTGGAAGCATTCCAACGACTGATTCGAAAAGGAACCATGACTCATCATCGTCGACATGGCAATAACGACACCGGCACATACGATGCCGAGATGACCACAGCCCTATCTCCCGCGCAACGCTATGCGGCGTTCAAACAGACGCAGGCCAAACGCCAATCGGTCTCGTCTCGTTTCGCACGGTCCATGCCATTCGAATTGGACGATTTCCAAGTCAAAGCCAATGATGCGTTGGAAGCCGGCGACAATGTGCTCGTCGCCGCGCCCACCGGAGCCGGCAAGACGGTCGTGGCTGATTTCGCGATCTATCTGGCCCAAGAGCGTAACGTCAAAGCGTTCTACACCACGCCAATCAAAGCGTTGAGCAATCAGAAATACCATGATCTGGTCGAAACGTACGGGCCGGACAGAGTCGGCCTGCTTACCGGCGACACGTCCATCAACTCCGAAGCCGACATCGTGGTCATGACCACCGAGGTCCTGCGCAACATGCTCTACGAGCATTCCATGACGCTTGACGCCTTGCGTTACGTGATTCTTGACGAGGTGCACTATCTCGCCGACCGTTTCCGCGGGCCGGTGTGGGAGGAAGTGATCATCCACCTGCCCCAAAGCGTGAGAATCATCGGCCTGTCCGCAACCGTGTCGAATGTCGAGGACTTCTCCAAATGGATTGAATCGGTCCGTGGCGACACCACGCTGGTGGTGTCCGAAAAACGGCCCGTGCCGTTGGAACAGCATGTGCTTGTTCAGGCGGACGACCACACCGAACCGGAACTCATCGACCTGTATCGACGTGATAAAGACGGCAATCAGACAGACAAGCTCAACGCCCAGCTGGTGAGCAGGCTCGATCAGCTCGACCGCAAGGCCGCGAAACGTAGGGGAGAGCAGCGCCCCGACAGACGAAAGGGCGGCAAGGGCGGCAAATGGAACGACCATTCCCGCAGACCCGAACGCCATACGCCACGTCGTTGGGCCGTGATTGATGAATTGAATTTCCTCGGCATCCTGCCGGGCATCTATTTCATCTTCTCCCGCAACGGATGCGATCAGGCCGTCGAACAATGCATCAACGCCGGACTCGAACTCACCACTGATGACGAGGTGCGTCGCATCCGCCGTATCGTCGATGAGATGGTCGAAGGCCAACTCAGTCAAGAGGATTTGAAGGCTTTGCATTTCTCGCAGTTCCGCTTCGCCTTGGAGGAAGGATTCGCGCCGCATCATGCTGGCATGGTGGCGCTCTTCCGCCAAATTGTCGAACGACTGTTCGAAGAGGGGCTGGTGAAGGTCGTCTTCGCCACGGAAACACTTGCCTTGGGCATCAACATGCCGGCACGGTGCGTGGTGGTGGAAAAACTTGAGAAATTCGATGGGACCGGGCATGTCGGATTGACGCCAGGGGAGTTCACCCAGCTTACCGGACGCGCTGGCCGACGTGGCATCGACACCATCGGCCATGCGGTGGTTGTGGACCATCATGGCTTCATTCCCGCCACTGCCGCCGCGCTGTCCAGCAAGCGCGTGTACCCGCTGCACTCCAGTTTCAAACCGACGTTCAACATGGCCGTCAACCTGCTTAATTCCAGCGATTACGAGACCGCTCGCATCACGCTTGACCATTCCTTCGCGCAATGGGAGGCCAACGAATCCGCCTGGCAGCTTGAAGCGCAGATGGATACGTTGCGCAAAGCGTTGGACGGATACGAACGGGCGTTCGATTGTGAGTTCGGCGACTTCAAGGAGTTCATGCGGCTGCGCATGCGCTTGAGCGACTTGGAAAAGAACGAACGACGCAAACTCAAGCACGAGGTGTTCCGCACGCAGAAGGCGCGAAGCGAAGCGTTCAAAGACCTTGACAGGCGTATCGCGGAGCTTCGCGAAAAAGACAGGGACCATCCCTGCCGCAAATGCCCCGATATTCAGAAGCATCTCAAATGGGGGCATCGGTGGGCGCGTGAAATGCGTGAATTGGAACGTGTGCAGCACCGCTACGATTCACGCACCGGCTCCGTGGCACGTCAATTCGACCGCATCTGCAATGTGCTGAACGAGCTCGGATACCTCGATCGGCTTGATGAAGGCGCAAAAGAACATATCGATTACCGGCTTACCGAACGTGGACAGCTGTTGCGGCACTTGTACAGCGAGCTTGATTTGGTGCTTGCCCAGGCGATCGATGATGGCGCGTTCGACGGACTCGATGCGACGGAGCTGGCCAGCGCCGTCATGTCGTTGATTTACGAGCCACGCAGAGGCAGCGGGGGAGAGCCGCGCCATTATCCCGGAGGAATGCAGGGGAACGTCGCCGTCTGTGCGGCGCAGCTCAAAGGCGTGCACGCATCGATTGCCATGCTGTGTGAGGACTATGCCCTCGACGAGCCGCGCCAACTTGATTTCGGCATCACCGATGTCGTCTACGAATGGGCTCAGGGCGAAAGCCTGTCGCGTGTGCTGTACGGCACCGATTTGACCGGCGGCGATTTCGTACGCGGATGCAAACGTCTCGCCGACGTGTTGCAGCAGATCGCCGTGGCCGGACCATACCTGGGTAAACGCGCCGAAACGCTCGCTCCGATCGCGAAACAGGCGTACGAGAACGTCAACCGTGGCATCGTCGCCTATTCAGGTGTCGACTGAGCATGTGCGCAATCGGGAGATCGGTTTTCGCGGACGCCGGGAATAAGTGACACGTCCGAAGTGTTTTGTAGCTTAGAGTAAGCAGATAATCAAGGAGGCAAAAGCAATATGGCGGAACGTAGCCTGCGAGGCATGAGCATCGGTGCAAAGTCGCTTGAATCCGATGACAATGTGGATTTTGCGGCGCGAACCGACGTCGCATACGTGTGTCCGAAAGGCCATCGTACGATTCTGCCGTTCGCTGAGGGCGCAGAATTCCCAGATGAGTGGGAGTGCCGCTGCGGCGCCGTCGCGCACCGTGAAGGAGACAATGACGACGAGGCTGATGAAATCGCCAAGCCGACACGCACGCACTGGGACATGCTCATGGAACGTCGTACCGAAGACGAACTGAAGGCTTTGCTGGAGAAGCGTCTGCAAATGCATCGTGACGGATGGTTCCCGGACTACGAGTGACCTGCAGTTAAACGACACTTGAACGAATGCCCGGTCATTGAGACCGGGCATAATTGTTTCTGTCATCAATTCTTATAGCACACAGCCAAGGGGAGAATCAGATCCATGTCCGAACATCCGAAGAAAGTCGTTCTGCTTGACCTCGATGGCACACTGACGAAATCCGATCCAGGAATCATTGGCTGCGTTGTCAAGGCGTTCGAAGAGATGGGATATCCGGTGCCGGACGATGCCGAATTGCATCGTTTCATTGGACCGGCCATCAGCGAATCGATGCAACGCAACGGCATTCCGGATGACAAGCTTGACGAAGGCGTGAGGATTTACCGCAAGTATTACGCCGACGAGGCCGTGTTCGACGACCCGAACAATCCCGGACAGAAAGTCCCCGGCCGCCTGAACAACACGATTTACCAAGGTATTCCGGAGCAGCTCGCCAAACTGCGTGCCGACGGATACTATCTGGCGATTGCCAGCTGCAAGCCGCAATACCAATGCATTCCGATTTGCGAGCATTTCCACTTGGACACCATGGTCGACGGCATCTACGGTGCCAGCGAGGACAATTCCCGTCTTGACAAGGACCAAGTGATCCGTTGGGCTTTCCAGCACATCGATTTCGACGAGAACGCAGGAGACAAGGCACTGATGGTCGGCGACCGTTGGACCGATGCCGACGGCGCCAAGGCGTGCGGTTTGGACTGCCTCGGCTGTGGCTGGGGCTATGCGGAGCCCGGAGAGCTCAAAGCCCATGGCGCATACCGTATTCTGGATTCGGTAGATGAACTCGCGCAGGCCGTCGAGGAGTATTTCGCCTGAGTCCGTAAACGGAAACGCTGTAGGCCAGTTACGTGGTTGCTGTCGCAATATCGTGGCAGCAACCACGTTTTTATTTATTGAGTGACGGAGGCCGTTATGTCAGAACCGCGTGTTTGACGCTTCCTTAAGCCTGGAAAAACGTCATTCCTGAAAAGCCGATAATGTACGATAGAGCACGTTATTTTCGGCTTCCAAAATGCGGATAAAGTCCCAATATGTGAGATGAAGGACCTTCCGACCATTGCCATGGACCTTGAATTTGCCAATTTTCGACTGCGTGTTGGTCATCTCATGACCCAGTTTCGAGGTCTGCGGAGTGGTGGCCGTCTTGCTCAAAGTGCAGTATTTCGCGGCGGCCTGGATGCTGCTGACCTTGGACAAATCCACGACCTCGAAACGCTGGTTCCGAGCCAGGGGAGCGGCATAACCGCAGCGCCGCGCGGTCTCGACCCACTCGGCGGCATACGCGCCGGAAAAATCAGCGGCTTCGGACTTGCTCAGCACGTGATCAAAAACGTAGTAGCAATGGAAATGCACGTGCCAACCATTGGCATGGCTGTAGGTCACTTCCATGGCACGGACATAGCCGACTTCATGCGTCCGGCTGAAAAGGTCCTTGATGCGCCGATGGCTCCTGGACTTGCGCCAAACCTCCTGCGCCATCTTGATGACATCCTTCAAAGAATCGGCGCGCTTATGCCTGACCGTGAGCGTGCCGAACACCACGCCCCAATCATGTTCGCGACAGTGCTCCATAAGCGCCTTCACATCCTCGAAACGACCGGATTGAATCTTGTGATTACAGACCGGGCAGACCCAAACGGAACCGCAGGACTGCAAGCCGGACAAACGGGAGCCATGCGCTTCATCGTAGAAAAAGCCCTTGCCGGTGTCCTTGCACAGTTCCCAACCGCATTTACCAGGGCGAGTGCCGCGCAGAACACGACGTACCGTGCGCCGTTGTGCCCAGCGGTCACAGCGCAGTTGCGCGTAAGTCGCGAAATCGGAAGCGCCCGCGACCGAATCGTAGGAAGTGGCCGCATAACTTGCAATGCTATCAAGGGCGGCTTCGCCGCCGTCCCCGGACCGATTGGCAAGAGCGCGTTTGACCCAGGAAATGGCGCATTTCTCGGTGGTCAATGCTATGCTGTTTGTTGAAACCATTTAAACCTCACAATTTTTTTGGTTTTCCGCCTTCGGATTGCTGGAACAGTCCGAAGGCTTTTTGTTTTAGTCTAGCGTATTCTCGCCATGCGACTGATCGTAAACCGCCTGGGCCAGCGTGGTCACAATCCAGGCATTGCGAGGAACATGCAGCCTGTCGCAGAACGCGTCAATCGACTCAATCAAAGCCGTCGGGAAAGTCATCTGAACCCGTGTGCTGTCTTCTTTGTTTGCCATAACTACATTATACCTCAGAATATACTACAACACGCCGCAAAAGTGATACAAAAACGCAATTAAAAATCGAAGGCAATGAAGAAGAGCACCAGGCAGACCAGGAGCAATGCGCCAGCGACCGCAAACCCTCCAGTCATCAGCCTGCGATGGTTGAGACGGCGCATGTAATCCGCGATGAAGCACCACCAGACGGCAAGAATGATGAACGCGAAACCAAGGTCATCGAAGGCCATGGCACCATGGCTGAATGGGGCACAGGGAACACCGGAAAGAACAAGCGTGAACAGACCAAGAATGATGCTGCGGACATGGTAGCCGTCCCGGAATTGCTCGACGCAATACCAGAGCGAGGAAGCCAGGAAAGCGATGCATGTCAGCAGTGCGAGCAATGCGCAGAACTCAACCAGCATTTCCGCACCTCTTGATGAAAACGTAATCAATGGAAAACATGTGAACTTCTTACTGCTCTTCGTTGGGGGTACTGCACACGTTATCACATTTTTTCGTCCTGGAACGACTCATGATCTCTTTGTAGTCCTGGCATGAGCATTCGGGAACGCGACGACGACCACCGCAGACCGCGCAACGGCCGGACATCAACACCGTGCCAATGGTGCTGACACTGGCGAACGTGTCGTAGCAGCAAGGCGCGATATGCCGCGACAGAAGGAACCACTTGGAAGCAAGGCAATCGAACTTGCGTTGCGCGCCATTAATGGTTATCTCCGTGTAATCGCCTGCGTCGAAGGACTGGAACCGGAAAAGAGTGTTACGCCGCCACTGGCTATCGGGGTCGAGCTTGGTGAAAAAGCCATGACAGATCGTGACGGTCTTAGTCGTTTCCCGCAAAATCTTGTCGGCCCTGGACCAGCTCGGAGCCGTCCAACGCAACACCAGGTCGCGTTTCCGCAACTGCTGCAACATCGTCGCGATCTGCGGCGGCAATGCTTCGGACTCACGACTGCTAGCGATGCTGCTCACCTCATCAAGCAGAATATCAGCGTGTTCCGCATCGAGAATCTGCTGCCAATCATGCAGAATCTCGACATTATCCGGCGTGGTGCCGTCAGGCCAGGTAATCGGCACCGTGGTGTATATCTTGCGTCCCTGGTATAGGCTCGGCAGCGTGTCATGCACCATACAAAGTGTTTTCCCGCTGCCATTCGAGCCAATGTAGGCACTGATGGGCCAGCGTCTGCGCATGGTCCGGCCAGCGTCCGACTCACGAGGGAGCTGATGGACCGCGGCGGCCACGTGCTCGGCGGCGTGAGCCGCCTTGCGCTCGTGTCCACCCGCGGCACCATCAGCACCCGCCGTGCCATCGGACCGTTTGACTGCATCAAACAGCAAATGCAAATCAATCATCCATTACCTCCAATGAACGGAATATGACCGACAGCCGCACGAACGGCACGAACCAGAAAACAGACCATCACGAAAGCGACGGTGCCGATGATGAACGTCTTGAACGCATCCCACGGCATCCAGATGCTGAACCCGTCGAGCCATTTGAAAATCGTCTGCAACTCGGAAGGCGGATGTATCGCGAAATCAGGAATCTTGACATCATCGAACAAGCCCAGGAACCACGCCCACATATCAGTGGCCCAGCCCACGACAGCCTCAGTGATCATCACTCACCTCCGGAATCAGGAACCTGGAAATCGAAGATCGCCATGACCGCCTTCCGGCAGATGGAAAACGCCATAATCGCCAGGCCAACCGTGATGCCCGCCTTGGCCAAAGTCGGCAGAAACTCCAATTGTGTGCCAGGACAGGCGTTCAGGAACTCGGCGTCATCAAACACCTTGATGTCACCCCAGCCGAAACTGACCTTGATGCCACGACAGCCACCGCCGAAGGAATCGAACAAAGCACCCCAATTCGTCTGTAACTCCCTGAATCGCGGCATGATGCCATCGGACGTGTCATGCTGGAACTTCGTGGCCGTCGTAGTCATGACCTTCTCATCCGGGATGAACAACTGATGCGCGGCACAAGTGATGGGGGAGTAGAGCCAAGCCGCCGCGTTCTCGGCCGTGGCGCTCTTCACGCAACTGTCCCAACTGTAGCTATTGTCCGGTTTCGTGGTGGTGTTCGTGCTGGTGCTGCCGTCCGGCTGCCCCGTGGTCTGCCCCGATTTCTGCGCTTCGGGCTTGAACTGCGGAGCGTAGGCGATGCACTCGCCCAACGGCACTTCAGTGATTTTGCCGGGCACATCATAGGAACACTTGTATTTCAGGTTCGGATATTCCTTCGTGGTGCCCTTGAAATTCACGTCCAACTGATGATCAGGCACGAGAGTTTGTGTCTCCTTGACCCAATCGGCGCAGGCGTAGCCCTCGCTGAAACAGCTCTTGCCGGTCACCGTGTCAATCAGGTCAAGACGTTTGCCGACATTGTTCGGGTAGATGCCGTCAAGGGTCATGCTGCCCAGATCACTGGTCTTGCCGTTGGCCTGAGCGCCATACGAAAGGGTGCCGCCAATCGTGCCGTCATCCTTCAGACCCGCCTGAATATGCCGGGGGAGCAGGCCGCCGTTGTTCAGATCCTGGCCGTCCAGGCTGCTGACATGCTGGGTGCCGTCCGAATCGGTCACGGTGGTCGTGGTCGTTGCCGTCTTCTGTTCGCTCGGCTGATATGCCGCAGGGCAGGAATCATCACATTTGGTTAGTCTATATGTGTCTTGCATCGATGCGAGCCGGGAAAAAGCCACGGAATTCTCATTCTCGACAAAATCATAGATAGGACCCAACCGACCCTCATAAATGATCAGATGATTCAACACCCAATCAACCGACCCTTTCACATAAAGGGCGGAAGCTTCCTCGCTTGATCGATCTTGCACCTGCCCACCGGTAGCCAAGCCAAGACCGGCCACAGCCATGAGCGGATCGGAAGCATAATCGCTCTCGTTATACATAGCACCCAAAGCGCTATCAAAAACGGGTGTATATTCGCCAGGGCTGGACTCGACATAAGTCTTTTGGCTGTAATAGCAGGAGTTCGACCAAGCCACCTGCGTGTTGCAGGAAACATAGACGTTTTGACCATTGTATTGAGCGTGTGGGAAGAACAGATAAAGAGCAGCTTTGTCTGTCCAATCGTTGCCAGAGCCCAAATAAGTGTCGCCATCCAAGTAATTCGTTGGAAAAGACGAAGCAATTTGAGATCTGCCCAAATCAACGAATTCTCGACCTTTGCCATCCTGTACAAACTGGAAACGGAAATACAGCGTGGCACGAGTAGTCGTTACGTGATACCACGGCAACCATGAACGTTTCCAGGAAGGAGCGGAACTAGTATCAATCGAATCATCCGACCCGCCGGACAAATCCTTTTTCGCTTTGCCGAATTGACGAGTCGAAGCCGCCGTGCCCTGTGGCACGTAATTATCGCAATCCACGCCAGTGACCGTGCCAACAACCTTGTTGTCGATGTAGCCGAGCGCTTTCATGGCCCAGTTTCCAGCACCAAGGCCAATCATGGAATCACACCAATTGTCCAGGCCAACCGTCATATCCAGGACCTTGCGCGCGCCATCGGAAATCATGCTACCCACGAAGGTATCGACCATGTTTAACAATCCCTGTTTTCCGGCCTGCTTGCCGAATTCCTTAGCCTTGCCAGCCCACTGCTTCGCCTGCGCCTTGCGGCCACCGACCACCGCCGAAGTCTTCAAGTCCTGGTAATTGACGACGCTCTTGTTCTTGCCCTGCATCTGATTGATAACCTGGTCATAATAAAGTGTGCCGTTATCACGGTCCAGGACGGAAAGCGCGTCATAATTCTTGAATTCCTTCGGGTCGTATGTGATCACATCGCCATACTCAGGGTCGCGTTCCGCGACCGCATACGTGCCCGGCGTGCGCACGCCGTTTTTCCACGCGCGATCAACGGCGTTCATGACCGTGCCCAGGGCACGGCAGCTGCTCGTTTTGGTGCTTTTGGTGCTGGTCGCGTCATAGTCGAAATTCTTGGCCTGTTTCAGCAGATAGCTGGACGTGTGCGCCAGCTTCATGCTCTCTTCATCGATTTCCTCGGCAGTAGGAATATACCCAACATCGCCATAAACCTTGCTGCCGTTGCTGGAATCGGCGTACCCATCCGCAAACGTCTGGCCCAACAAATTCAACCAGGTCCGAACCTCGAATTTCGCATCCTGGTACTGAATCACCGAATCATGCCCGGCAAGCGCTTTATCGAAATCGGACTGAAGCGGATACCCCTTGCGTTTGACGGTATCGTTCAGTTTCGCGTCAATCGTGAGCGTCGCATCATCCTTCAGCTGCAAGACCTGACGGGCCGTGTTCTTGTTAATCCACCAGGGCAATTCGAGCGTGGTGCTGCCCATCCGGTCAAAAGCCCTGACCGCGCCGCCATACCAATCAGGCACGTCCAAATCGGCGGCGTTCGCTGGCACGGCCGACAGCAGCAGCAAAAGGACGCACGACATCGTGCATCCGACCTTCCGTAACAAATCCATCTCACATCCCACCTAGCTAAAAGAAAACCCCCGCCACTAGTGAGCAATGACGAGGGAGAAAATACCAAACGTGAATCAGGAGACTCACTTAGCGGAGCGCTTGAAGAAGCCGATAAGCTTCGGAACGCCCCAAAGCACGACCGCCACACCAGCGGCGGCACCGATAACACCAGGCGCAGCAGCTGCGAACTGAGTGCCGACCGCATCCGTGAAGAAAGAGACCAGAGTGGACAGACTGCCAGTCTGCGCCTCACCATCAGCAAGGATCACAAAAGGATTCATTTTTTCACCTCCTTAACCAAATCGCACGAACGACAAAAATCAGTAACCGCGCGTGAGCACGGAACGGAGCCAGCCAAGCAGCAGGCCGGCCGCCCAAAAAACGAACAACAGCGCCGCGTCATCCACCGAGACCACCTCACATGCTCCGAAAGAACAACCGCACCAAAGCGTCGAACGTCATCAACACAGCACACACGCCGCAAATGATTTCAAGCAATGCCATCAGCGGCCACCCCCGAAAACCTGAAATCCAAGCGAAAAGAGAACCAGGCACATGAACGTGCCGACCAGCCGCCAATCATCAGGCGAGAGGGTGAACTGCATGATGGTTACTTGCCCAGATCCGCGAGCTGGTCACGAAGGAAGTTGAGTTTCAGGAAGCCGTAGGCGTTGCCCGACTTCTTGGAGACGCCGAACACGACGAACGGACGGACCACCCAGGCAACGGGAGTGCCGGGAGCGAGAGTGGCAACCTGCATGTCGCGAGTCGCGTCCGCGTTGAAACTCACGTCCGAAATGCCGTCGTTGTTGCTGACCTGGACAGTGCCATACGCGTTGCCTTTGTCGTCGTGGTCGATGCTGACACGCATCACCGTGCCGTCGAGCCTCATTGCCGCTTCCGGGACCATCGCCATGAGAAAACCTCACAATCCAATCAAAATGAAAACCAACATTTTTGTGTTCCCCCTTCGGTGGATTGCTCCACGTTCGGATTACCCACTATGCAACCATTTGCAAAAATTGATTTCATGCCCCGAAAAGGGCCGCGTGTTGCCCTGTTTTTTCATCCGTTTTTCCGGTTTTCCAACGGACTACTGCAATTTTTGACGTGTCTCGCGCACTTTTCGGGGCGTTTTTCATTTTCGTTTTCATTTTTCTGCAAAACATTGCGGTGTGTTTCATTTCATGGATTATCCCCGGTATTCCTAAGTGTCGCGTGTTGGCGTCGTGCGATACTCAGGAGCCGCTGCCGCGGCAAAAATCTCCGATTTTTGCCTTGCCTAATGACGGCTGGCTTGCGAAAGGCGGTCGGCCGAGAGACGGGAGACGTCATCAAGACGGAAAAGAAGCACGTGATGCCAAACGATGCTATCCAGATCATAGGCGACGTAATGGCGCTTGAGACTTGCGGGGGAGAGGGAAAGCATTTCGGCGGCCTGGGTCAAATCGAGCCACCAGACACCGGAAATGTACACGGGTTCGAGATGCATCTCACATACCCCGCTTCGCATCGAACCAGTCCAGCAGATCGCCCGCGTGGAAAAACCCACCGTCACGCCAAGAACCGTGCAATATGGCCTTCACGTCCGGCTGGGCGAAAAGCTCACCGGCCTCACGCCACCATTTCAACTCAAGCAGCGAACCGGCGGTAATCTTGGCGTCATCGCCGTACATCAGCCGAATCTCACGCAAAGTGCGCATGTCATAAACCTGGAACATCTTTCAACCTCACCAATCAATCAAATCCAACGAAAACGAAAATGAAAAACAAGACGGAAAAGGGTCAACACCTCCGTTTCTTCGGAGGTTTCGACCAACCATGCCGCTGGTCGACGGTGAAAGGAACGTTGAAAACCCTGAGAAAATCGCAAAGGACACGCAAATTGCCATGTGTCCCATCGGACAGGGCGAAAAGCAAAGGTATGAGATACTCGCGCCGTGCCACGTGTTCATGCCATTGCCAGATTGTCAAGCGGTATGCATCGTCAGTGATGAATTCCTGAGCGGCCAATTCCTCATCGGAAAGTTCCGCACCCAGACCGCACATGTCACGCAGTCCACGCGACCAAACCAAGGCGCGAGAACCCTTGGTGGCCTTATAGTATTCCTTCGCAAGACCGCGAATCTCAGCGAACGAATACCCCTCTTCGGCCAGTTTAGCCGATAATGTACGTTATGTCAGAAACAGTCAAAACAGCAAGCTTTTAGATCGACTCGCACGATATGGCTACTCCGTTCCGCTCCTTGTTGCCCTTTGCAAGGAATATTACAAGGGTATGAAAGGCTGTCGCAGCCTTTACTGGTCACGCGTCCGTGGGCGCAAAATTTCACTGCGTGAATTCCTCGACATCAAAGACGAAAAAAGCGACGAGGAACTTGCACAGGAAACATACACTGATCCGAAATCGCATGTCCTTACCATTTGGGACTGGAAGAAATGTCTCTCACGACGTCCGATGCTCCCTGCACAGCTCCTCACCTACGCTGATCTCGTCAAAGGTGATCCCGAACTCTGTCGCCGATGGTGCATTGATCACAACATCTGTATCACACCTCCGAATTTGCGCAGGAGGTGTTGACGTCTTTTTTCTCCTTTGTTTCGTTTTCGCTTTGATTGAATTAATGATTTTTGTGAGGCCTTTGAATTGACAATTGATCCAGTTTTCGTTTTCGGTGCCTGGTGGGTCGACACGGACCAGGCAGCCGAACTGCTTCGCGTCTCCCCAACCACTTTGCAACGTCATCGTCAAACTGTGAGGTTCGCATGTCTCGAGTCGATTGTTTGGCATCACGTGTTGCTCTTCCGCCTGGATGACGTCGTTTCCCTCAGTGAGGTCGTTTTTTCTGATTCCCGTTGATTTTATCCGTTCGGCGTGTCGCACTTGCTCGATATATCCGAACGGGTATAATAGTAATTAATCCAATCGGATATAGAAAAGGAGTTGAAAATGTTGAACCGAGAAACCGAAGAGTCTGTGGACCGCCTGCGCCAGGTCAGCCCCGACGCTCAGCCGATGTGGTGGTTCGACTGTGACACCTGCCGTGGCAGACGGTCCATCCCCTCCTCGTCCATCCGCACGGCCTGGCGGTGGGCGGTCGAAGCCGGATGGCTGGTCGACGAGGACGGCCACGCCACCTGCCCCGCCTGCCGCTGAGGATGCCAGCGGCGGCACCCTCGGGACGCGTCTTAACCGCGTTCCATGTCAGCGTGCTAGAATCATTTTTATCCGTTTGGTTTGATGATTGGTTTTGGAATGATGACTTTGCAACAGCTTCGTTTGGACAAGGGGTACACTCTCGCTGAGTTGGCCGAACTTTCCGGCCTGTCCCTTGGACGCATCGGAAACTGGGAAGCCTGGTCACGTGATCCACGCCCGAAAACCGCTCGTGATCCGTTGCTCATGTCCGTTCAGTCAGCACTTCGGCTCTCGTCCGCGCTTGACGTCTCCCTCGATGTCCTCGCCGAATGCCTGACGTCTGATGCCAGCAGATAGCAAACGAACCGCGCAAGCGCGGTTCGCGCGCTAGTCGTTTGGCCGACATTTTCAAAATGTCGGCGGGGGCGCGGGGGGCGGCCCCCGGTGATTGCTTCAC
>OBYO01000433.1_pt1 | contig 20990 bp, 15 predicted proteins | sample 1476771 | NCBI WGS metagenome assembly OBYO01 (sample SAMEA2580202, study PRJEB22360) | human gut metagenome | biome: human gut; feature: human-associated habitat; material: faeces | place: Denmark | collected 2008/2010 | reverse complement strand
TGTGTCTTACCTTTGGTGTAACCACATTGGGTGCCGTCCCTGCCTCTGTAAAGATGGCACCTACAATAGCACCTTTAGGAAAGGTCTTTTTTAAATCTTTTACCCTTTGATATAAGTCTACCGCACAATCTAAGGCATTGATTCCTGAATCTGTTAAGGATGCAATATGACAAGAACGTCCATGGAACGTAACCTCTAGAGGATGTGTCGCCAAGGATGTACCGCCCACCTCATTTTCTCCACCTGGATGAATGATAAGTGCTGCCTCATAGCCTTTAAAAAGACCGGCTTCTGCCATATATACCTTACCACCGATAGTTTCCTCTGCAGGGCACCCAAAGAATGTTGTACCCCAAACCTGTGGTGCACTTTGACTAAAAGCAACAGCAGCACCTAAACTCATCATAGCAATAAGGTTATGACCACAGCCATGGCCTAGTTCCGGTAGCGCATCATATTCACCTAAGAATGCTATTTTATGCCGTGCAGTACCGTTATAGTCGCCCCGTAACGCTGTTTGTAACTCTGGCCGATTAGTTAGACTTACATGAGATATAAAATTATGTGTTTCTAAGAATTGGTGAATTACCTTTACTGCTTTATGCTCATTCAAGCCCAATTCAGGATTATCGTGTAAATATATGGAAACTGCACGCAATTCCCGTGCCATACTATCTATGATGGCACAGGCGCGAGCCTCTCGTTCTTGTAGTGTCATAACTCCCCTTGTTATTATCTAATATCTTATTACCTATTATTTTATTACCTAATATCACGGTAACTACTATTTTTATCTAATATCTATTTGTCTATTAAGTAAAATCGTTCATCCAAAAGCTCTTAACTATTTCGTATAAGGATGAACGATGATGGTATTAGAAATATATCTAAAGCTAATCGTCGCTCCTAGCGGTAATGTTTGATGTGGCGCCCCATGTCCCGTTGGCACATAGCATACAAAAGGATCTGGTAATTTTGGATTTCTATTTTCCTCCATATAGCGCAATGCTTCATAACCTAAATCGTAATCACGCTCATCTTCATCTCCTTCACAATCTGTAAAGGTACCAATGACTAAGCCTTTAATACGGCTCAACAAACCGCTGAGTCGAAATTGTTGTAACATGCGATCCAGCTTATAAGGAGCCTCCCCTACATCTTCAATAAATAGTAAGGTATCTTCCCATGATTCATTCTCTAAAAAATAAGGCGTTCCCGATAGCATGGATACCATCGTCATATTACCACCTCGTAAAATACCCTCACCGAGTTCTGTGCCAATTGCACCTCGGGGAGGCTCTGGCAAGGGTTCTATAACTTTTAATTTGCCTTCTAAAGCATTAAATAGTGTATCAATATCTGACTTACGGTCTAATTTAAAATCTACCCCCATAGGTCCATGATAAGTAATGAGGCGGCTATATCGATTAATAGCCATATGAAGTGCTGTACAATCACTATATCCAACAAAAGCCTTCCGATACTTACGAATCGCTTTATAATCTAATAAATCTAAATAGCGCATCGTGCCATAACCACCGCGCAAGGCAAGAACCGTATCACAAGGAGCCTCAGTCATCATGTATTGAAATTCTACGGCTTGCTCCTCAGGTGTGCCTCCATATAGCCCCTTTCTCCTTGCACTTTCACCTACAAGCACCTTATAGCCTTTAGCCTTACAAATTTGTTCTATTCTATGTAAATCTTCATCGCTAGCACTAGCAGGTGCCATAATACCTATGGTCATCCCCGGTGCCAAACGTTTTGGTTCAATCCAGTCCATATATCCTCAGAAAATACCTGTTAACTTATAATATATTAATAATCCCATGCAACAAAAGACTAATATATTAATATTCCCATACAACAAAAGACGTACACAAGGTGTACGTCTTAAGTGTATCTTATTTGTATGCTTTTTTAAAGTCAACAAGTCCCAATGTGGTCCAGAAATAATTTTGAATTGTTCCGTTTGTCACATATGGTTGTGTTGTAAAGTACAACGGCATAACAAGAGATTCATCAAAAATCATCTTTTCTGCTTCATGCATCAACGCATCACGAGCCGCCCCATTTGGAGTTGTACGAATACGTGCAATCAACTCATTATACTCATCACTATGATACTGACCATCGTTATCTTCAGCAGAGAATACCTCTAAAAAGTTTTGTGGATCGCTATAATCGGCAACCCAAGAAGCGCGAGCTACTTGGTACTTGCCAGCTTCACGGTCTGCCAAGAATACCTTTGTCTCTTGATTTTGTAAGCGTACATCTGCGCCAAATGCATTTATCCATGCATCTTGAATCGCTTCTGCAATAGCTTTATGTAATTCACTTGTATTATACAAAATCGTAATTTGCGGCAATGGACGATTCTTGCCATAGCCAGCCTTTTTCAGGATTTCCTTGGCTTGCTCTACATCTTCGTATACGAGATAGCTACCAGCTTCACGGAAGTCTTCACGACCATTGCTTTCAAGCATACCATATGGTACGAACGCATAAGCTGGTTCTTTACCGCCTCTAACAATATTATTAACAATATTAGCACGGTTGATAACCATAGAAAAGGCTTTACGCACATCTGGATCTGTGAAAGGTTCTGCTTTAACATTGAATACGTAATAATAGTTACCAAGCATAGGTCCAATATGTAATAGGCCGGCTTCTTCTAGACGTTTTTGATCCGCTACAGGAGGTTCAACCGTCATATCAGCTTCGCCACCTTCAACTAAGGTAAGGCGTGTACTTTGAGACTCACTAATAGGCCAATTCATTTTCTCTGTCTTCACAGATTCTGCATCCCAATAGTTTGGATTCTTAATGAAATCCATTTCCCCATTATGCTTCCAAGAAAGTAAACGGTATGGACCATTAGATACTATTGTTTCCGCATTAGCCGCCCAGTTTTCGTGAGCTTCTACTGCTTTTTTACTCACTGGATAATAGCTATGAGACGCTAATAATTTCAAGAAATAAGCCGTTGGATTTTCTAAGGTAACTACCAATGTATCCTCATCAATAGCTTTAACCCCAACATCTTCAGCTGCAGCTTTCCCCGTATTAAAAGCTTCACCATTTTCCAATACATATAACATATATGCATTATCCGCATGGACTTCAGGATCTAATACGCGTTTCCAAGCGTATTCAAAGTCATAAGCCGTCAAAGGCTCTCCATTGGACCATTTTAAATTAGGTCGTAAATGGAAGGTATACTCACGACCATCATCGGAGATGTCCCAATTTTTAGCAAGTGCTGCTTCAGGTTCACTTTCATCATTCAAACGAACTAGACCATCGAATAATTGAAGTTGAACCGTAGCCTCCGGAGAGGTAGTAGACTTTGCGGGATCCAATGTGGATGGTTCCTGCTCAATAACATAGCGGATTGTGTGTTCATCGATTGGTTGAACACCACGAGGGTACCCAAATACGAATAAGAGTACGCTCACCCCTAGAGCGAGGACCATGAGTTTTAACAAGTTTCGTTTATCCATCATGGCAATGCTTCCTCTACAAATTCTTTCATGATGCGCCCAACTTGAGCGCCTAACTCTTTACCTCGGTCATTATCGATATCGCTCATTAAAAGGATAAAACAAAAATGACCCCTAAATGTTTCTATTACACCCCCATCATGTTCTACACGATCAAGGGAACCCGTTTTATGGTGAAAGCGTATGCCTTCTCCCCAGTAAAATGGTAAGATATCACGGAATTGTTGGCGACCTAAGATATTCCACATTTCTCTGCCATAAGCATCTCTATCACGACATTCAAAAATGTGTTTATACAAACGAGCTAACGACATAGCTGTAATGTGATTATCACGACCTTCAGCTAGGGCGTTAAAGTCCATCATCATGCGATTAAGCTCCATCTCATCCACACCAAGCTTTTCTGCACGAGCATTGATATTTTCCATGCCGAGCACTGTGATGAGTAGATTTGTTGCGATATTATCACTAAGAACCATCATGAGACGGCATAACTCAAGATATGTAAAACTATGTTTACCAACTAACTCTTGTAGTGCGCCGCCACCTTCAACGCGTGGAGTTCTAGATAAAGGAACTGTATCATTAATGTCCAATCGCTCAGTACGCGCTAAATGAAAAACATATTCCATGATAAGTACCTTAATTAAACTCGCACTAGAATGTACAGTATTTTCACCTCGAGCTGCAATAAGTGTTGAATCCTCTTCGTCATCAAATTGTAGCACCGCATAAGATATATTCCCTGCTGGTGCCAATTCTTTAATGACTGTATCTAGTTGATGTTCCAAGGACTTGCCAACAATTAGTTTTTCCATACTATTCTCCCATTATATGTGCCAGCATGCGATGCGGCGATCTGCCCAATCTCGAAGTGGCGGACGTTCTGTAAAACAACGACCTTCCGCTTCTGGACATCGACCACTAAACAGACACCCTTTTGGTGGGTCTAGTGGATTTGGTGGATCCCCTTTAAGCGGTGCCCCAATTGGTGCATGTGGCATAACTGGACCATTTAAGGCCGTCAATGCACGGGTATACGGATGCTGAGGGAATTCATATAAGTCCAATGCAGGACCTTCTTCCATGACGGCACCTAAATACATAACAACCATGCGATGACTAATGTAGCGCACCATATTTAGATCATGAGAAATAAAGAGGTACGATATACCATGTTGTTCTTGTAACCGTTCAAGTAATGTCATAATTTGCACTTGGATAGATACATCTAACGCAGAAATTGGCTCATCACAGATGATACATTGAGGCTCCATAATAAGAGCCCGTGCAATGCCGATACGTTGACGTTGCCCACCAGATAGTTCATGAGCATAACGCTCACCAAATGACATATTTAAGCCAACTTGGTCAAGCACCTCTTTTACACGAATCACGCGATCTCGAGGTGTATACTTTGGATCCAGTTCTAAAGGCTCCTCTAAAATCGCATTAACCGTAAGCCGCGGATTAAGGGATGCATAAGGATTTTGAAATACCATTTGCATCACTGGATGAACAGACTCTCTATCCACATAAGGATTGATATGTCGACCATTCATATAAATAGAACCAAATGTAGCTTGATATAAACCCATCAAAGTGTAACCAAATGTAGATTTACCACATCCAGATTCACCTACGATACCTAGGGTTTCCCCTGGTGATTGATATAGACTCACGCCTTGTACGGCGTGTACCGTTTGTTTTGGCTTAAATAAGCCACCTGACAGGGTGAACTCTTTAACGAGATTGTCAGTCTCCCATACGTAACTCATTAAAGTCCCTCCAACTTAGCTAACCAACATGTAAACTGGTGACTTTCACCAACATTTGTAACCATCGGAACTCGACTACCGCAGATGCGCATAGCCCATTTACAACGAGGATTAAATGCACATCCACGAGGTAGATCAAATAGATCAGGTGGTTGACCTTCAACGGCCTTCAATTCACCATGCCATTTACCTTGAGGCAATGCAAGTAACAGCCCCAAAGTATATGGATGACGAGGCTCGCTAAAGATACCATCTACCGTAGCAGACTCAACACATTTGCCTGCGTACATAACCATAACGCGATCACAAATTTGAGCAATAACACGTAGATTGTGAGAGATAAAGATAATCCCTATGCCAGCCTCTACGGCTAATGTTTGCATAAGGCGCAAAATTTGTGCCTCAGTAGTAATATCAAGAGCCGTTGTGGGCTCATCACAAATCAAAATCTTAGGACGACCGGCCACTGCCATGGCAATACATACGCGTTGACGCATACCACCGCTCAACTCATGAGGATATTGAGACAAACGTCGTTCCGGTGTAGATAGGCCCATCTTCTTCAACAAATCGATGGCAATGGCCCTTTCATCATAATCTTCACCATACGCATTTGTACGATGGATAACCTCATACATTTGCTCTCCAATGGTCATAATAGGATTCAAAGAGGTCATAGGATCTTGGAACACCATGGCAACCGTTGTGCCACGAAGTTCATTCCAATCATCTTCTGTAAATTCTAAACAATCATGACCATCAATCATGAATGTATCCGCTTTAATTTTAGTTTTACCATATGGTAATAAGCCCATTAAAGAGTTAACTAAAACGGATTTACCACACCCAGATTCCCCGACTATACCTAAAATCTCACCAGGATATAAAGAAATATCTTGATTGCGAATAACTCGCAACGGACCTTGGAAGGTATTGATGGTAATAGATACATTACGTACATCAACAATAGCATTATTCATTATCTATCTCCTTCCTTAGGGTCTAATACATTGCGTAAACCGTCGCCAAAAAATGCGAAACCAAGCATGGTAATACTAATAGCAACAGCTGGGAAAATCAATTGGAACGGATAAGAGCGCATGCTACTAATACCTTCAGATGCTAGTACGCCCCAGCTCGCCATAGGTGCATTTACACCTAAGCCGATAAAACTAAGAAATGCTTCTGTAAAAATAGCCTCAGGAATGGCCAATGTTAAAGTAATAATGATCGGCCCTACACAATTTGGTAAAATATGACGCAATAAAATTCGATGCTTAGGAATACCCATAGCTTCTGCTGCAATGATGTATTCTTCGTTTTTAACTTTCAAAATTTGGCTGCGTACGATACGGGCCATATTAAGCCAATACGCAATCCCCAACGCTACAAAAATAGAGGTTAGCCCAGGCCCAAGTACAACCATCAATAAGATTACGTATAGTAAAAGTGGAATACCGTACAAAACATCTACGATCCCCATCATGATACGGTCTACCTTGCCACCTATATAACCCGCAATACCGCCATAAGCAACGCCAATCACAAGATTAATAAAAGCTGCTACAAAACCAATGGTTAAGGAAATACGAGCGCCGTACATAACACGCGTATAGATATCACGGCCCAATGTATCCGTACCAAACCAATGGCTAAAGCTTGGACTTTGGTTCGCATCAATTAAGGATTGGTCCGCATAGGTATAAGGTGAAATAAGTGGACCTAGAATAGCAAGTACCATCATCACAATAATGATGGTTGCACCAACTACAGCTAAACGATTTACCTTAAATCGTTCCCATTTACTAGGACGTTTTATAAAGCTAGTAATCTCTTCTTGAGGGGCTCGTTCAATAGGTAAAAAGTCTTCCTTATTCATCTGTCCCCTCCTCCGTTGTAACTCGTGGATCGATTAATGGATAAATCATGTCCACCAAAATATTAAGAAATACTACAAGCGCACTATAGAAAATCGTAATGCCAAGAATAACCGTATAGTCTCGGTTATAAATAGATGTTACAAAATACTGACCTAGACCAGGAATCGCAAAAATTGTTTCTACGATAAAGCTGCCTGTTAACAAACTAGCTGCCAATGGACCTAAGTACGTAATAACTGGCAAAATTGCATTGCCAAGGGCATGACGTGTCAAAATGGTCCAAGAACCTAGACCTTTTGCGCGAGCTGTACGAATGTATTCTTGTTGATAAACGTCAAGTAAACCACTGCGCGTTAAGCGAGCAATAAATGCCATCGGTTGTGCTGCTAATGTCAACACAGGTAACACCATGTAAGAGGGGCCACGCCATAAGGCTACCGGGAACCATCCCAATTCAAAGCCTACTATGTACACAAGAACAGCACCAATAATAAATGTTGGTACCGAAATCCCTATTGTAGATAATACAGTTACCGCATAATCTACAATGCTATTAGGTCTCATGGCACTAATCGCACCAGCTGTAATACCACCAACTATAGCTACCATTAAAGATAATAAGCCAAGCTGTGCGGAAATTGGGAATGCATCACCAATTATATCGTTTACACTACGGCCTTCATATTTAAATGATGGGCCCAAGTCACCTGTAATGACGCCACCTAAATAATCTCCATACTGTTTCCATACAGGATCATCGAGATGATATTTAGCCTCGATACTTGCTTTCACCTGAGGCGGTAATTTCTTTTCTGTTGTAAAAGGCCCACCAGGTATCGCATGCATTAATGCAAATGTTACGGTAATGATGACCCATAAGATTATGATTGCGCCACCTAGGCGTCGAAATACATACCTCGTCATTGTCACTTTCCTCCATAAAAAGTTTATTCGTTTTATTATACTACATTATGAAGTTAATTTCATGATTAACATCATTACATTTACAGAAAGGCTCACATAACGTACAATAAAATATATGATTATTTGGAGGTGTCTATGGTAGCAGTACCTAGAGTTTTAACAATTCAAGACATGAGCTCTATCGGACGCTGTGCCCTTACTGTTATGATTCCTATCATCAGTGCCATGCGCTGTCAGGCGGTTCCTTTGGCGACAGCGGTACTAAGCAATCACTTAGAGTATCCATACTATGAATTCGTCGATTTATCTGCTCATATGAGAGATTTTATGGACTGCTGGGATAAAAATGAAATTGACTTTCACGCTATCATAAGTGGATTCTTGGCATCACCAGAACAAATTCACCTCGTTGAAGAAGCAATCAATCGATTTGCCTCTAATGGTCAGATGGTTATCGTCGATCCCGCAATGGCCGATGATGGTCGCCTCTATTCCATTTATACTCCTGATATGGTTGTAGCTATGCGCCAACTTGTATCTAAGGCCCACATCGTAAAGCCAAACTATACTGAGGCATGCTTCTTATTAGATATTCCATTCTCAACAAATCCTATTAGCGAAGATGAATTACGTGAGCGATGTAAGCAATTACATCACATGGGCCCTGAAATGGTTATCATGACCAGCGTCCCATCGAAAACACATGCTGTTATTGCGGTCTATGATGGACCTACAGACTTTTTAAAAACATACTCTATACCTCTGGTTCCTGTAAAAGCTACAGGTACAGGAGATATTTTTACTGCTGTATTATCTGGTGCGGTAATGAGGGGATATTCTCCTTATGATGCGGCAGAACTGGCAATGAATTTTACTACCAAAGCGATTCAAGCAACATTAGATACAGTACAATCACTAAAACATGGAGTCGCATTTGAGTTAGTTTTGCCAGAATTAACTCAACTATAAGCTATAAATAAAGGGGAACTTATGGATTTACTTTATGTTGTATTACGAACACTGCTCATATGTACCATCGGTTTGCTCATTGCATTCCAAGGACGTCGCATGGGTTTATCGATTTTTAACTTAACGGGACGGTTAAATCGACTACAATTTATCATATGCTTCATCGCTTTAATGATTTTATTTCATATTGTCCACTACATCGATAACATATTCTTGGATTTTGTTGTATCACTACCAGCATATTGGTTGACTAGGGTCATTATTTGGCTCTTATTGGCAACCCTCTTCCCTTTATCTTGTGTCTTATTTGGCCGTCGTATTCACGATATCGGCTTCAATGCATGGGCCGGAATCCTTTGGTCAATAATTATGATTTTTATCAATCCCTACTCAGCCGTATCTCCATTCAATTATATGTTGGAGCTTTTTATATGGCTCATTGGTTTCCTGTTTTGGGTATTGCCTGGACAACCTGAGCCTAACCAATATGGCAACCCTCCATTTATGACTGTAAATCGGTCAATCTATGAACCAATACAGACTCCTATATCTAACAAAAAACAAGACGGTCGAAAAACAGTTCGTAAGCGACGCAAAAAGCGATAATTAAAAATTAACCTCCTACAATAAAAAACGTATCTCTATAAGTAATATGTACCTCCTTTACTGGACAACTAGTAAAGAGAGTACATATCAAAGAGATACGTTTTTATTATGTCTTCTGTTTTTACAACATTAGTTCATTAACAACATCAACTCAATCAAAGTACAACCTATATATGCAATAATAAACTTAACTTTTTGTTTACGCGCTCTATCATCATCTGCAATTTTAAGTCGATTTGCAAGGAATCGTTTATCGCGAATTTGCAACAAAAGGTGTTTGATTCGCTCTTGGCTTTCATTAGCAGTATACTCATCACAATCAGCTGTCAATGTAGCTTGTTGCATGAAGATGCGTCGGTGTAGTTTACGCATTTGAATTTTAATATTGTTATGTACAAATGCACTTTGCCACTGTTTGCGAGAATCAAAATACATGTACAAATACCGAGGAATATTCATAACTAAGAAGGAAATGATAAAAATCCCTAAGGAAATTAAAAAGTATGTAGAGAATGAAAATTCCAATGTTTCTGTTGGTAAATAGTGATGCAAGATAATAAATGTAATCCATACACCTATTGGCAATAAAAGAACTGCTGCAATATCGATAGAACGAAGCCAGCTAGTGCGAGTTGGCACATCAGGTACTGTAAAAGTATCTACAGGATCATGGAATGCATAGTAATCCAACTGTAACACAGATTGACTGGTCCGTGGGTTACCCAAGAGAACAGGTCCATTACTACCAATATGGCGCTCAGGCATGGGTATGAATTTCTTCACTTGTGTATTAGGTAATAAGTCAAACTGAATTATACCTTTCTTCTCAAAGCGTACAGTAGATCCTTTTTCACCTAATGCAATAGGGTTAAAGAAAATACCGAAGAGACTTAGACACCAGTTTCCCAACAAGTGTAAAATAGAGTTCAAAATAAACCCACCTGTATCTATATTATTTGTATCTAAACGAATGGCAAAGGATGATGAATAATCATCGAACCATAAATCCTCTAAGGTGAATTCCACATTAATCACATTCCCCCATTTTGTAATAATGGATAGGAATATTTGATTGTTTGGTTCAAATTCAAATGTTACAGCATAAAAGAACCAATGATTACGAAGAGCGGCACGCAACATGCGATTAACCATATCTTCTTCTATATATAATAAGCGATGGTCAAACAAATCTTGTTCTAAAGGTGCTTTTTCTAATACGGGCGCCTTATCCACCACCGCATCTCGATCAGATAATGCTTCATCCACCAAAGCTCGTAATTTGGTGAAGATTTTAGTCATAACCCCTCCAAGGGTGAAATAATAGCTCCTAACACAAAAATTATACCATATATTGCATGATTTATCGATAAAAGTATACTACATATACTATTAAATATAAATATAATTAAAGCCCCTTTTTGCATAGTAAAAGGGGCCTTATTAATGTAGTTAAACATTAGACGTATTATAATTTAATATTCATAATAGATCTTAAATTGCAACGTAATATTAAACATTGTCCAAATCTATAATTAAGCATTAATAATAGATACTTTAAATGATATTTAGTTTTATTGAATACTTGCCATGGATAAATAACAGTATTCATAGAAACGACCTTTAAGCGCCATTAGCTCTTCATACGTTCCATCTTCAACAATTTGCCCTTTATCCATAAATAAAATCCGGTCCATTTGTTCTAAACCTTCCAATTGATGCGTAATATATAGACATGTCCTACCCTCTACATAATGCATCAAGTCACGATGTAAAGCTTTTCTCGTTACTTGATCCAAGCCCTCTAAAGGTTCGTCTAATAAGACGATTTTAGGATTGCGTAAAAATAATCTAGCTAATGCAACTCTTTGACGTTCGCCACCACTCAAACCTTGCCCTCCACTCCCTACAATCGTATTCATACCTTCTGGTAATTTTTCAACTACCGATCGCAATGATGCACGGTTAATGGCTTGATCTAAATCCTCCATAGAAGCTTCAGGTCTTGCAAGGCGTATATTATCCTTAAAGGAAGCATTAAAAATATACGTATCTTGAGTTATAGTCCCCAATGCATTACGCCAAGTATCAATTGAAATATCTTTCAACTCCACCGAGCCTATACGAATGGATCCACCATAATCATATAACCTCTCAAGCATATTAAATAATGTCGTCTTGCCAGACCCACTAGCACCAACGATAGCAATGGATTTCCCTTGCTGAATATGTAGTCTGAGATTCTCATAAATATGGCGATATTCATCATAACCAAAGGATACATCTGTAAAAATAATATCATCATTAGGGTTAAATGATTTTGGTGATATAGGTTCTACAATAGATATCGGTTCATTACTGAGAGCCATGAGACGACTTGTGGCAACTTTACTTTCTGCACCATGATGAACAGCAGCAATCATAGGCTGTAACGCTTCAAACCAAGCCTGTGTGCCAATGGCAGCCACCGCTACCATAACACTAGCCCAAGCACCTGTTAACGCATTAGAAGCCATAATAGCTACAATAACTACAGTTAACTGAACGCCGCCCATGAATAGTGTATTACCCATATTCATGCCTCGCTCAATAGTACCTTTTTGAGCATCTACATTGCGCATCATATGCTGAATACGCTTATATACCATGTCTTCGTTGCCATAACTAATCACATCTTCCAGACTATCCATAGTATCACTTAAAAGCGCTTTATAATCGCCTTGTTGGGGCCCAATCGTACGTAAAGATTCTTTATTATACGAATAAACAACCAAAGGTACTATTACACCTAATACGAAAGCTGACAAAAGAATAGGTATAATCAAACTATTGTCAATTGTAGAAACTCCATATGCAATCAATATAGTCAAGGCAACGGCTGCTACTGGTGGAATCAAAGTGCGCAAGTAGAAGAATTGTAATACCTCTATATCCCCCATGATGCGTCCCAACATATCACCCGCCCCAAACCGTTTGAGTATAGCAGGTGCCAATGGTTCCAAATGAGCATAAAGCCACAAGCGCAAGCCATAGAGTCCTTGGAATGCCATGCGATGAGATGTATAGCGCTCAAAATAACGACATACAGCACGACTAACACCGAAGAACCGAACCCCTACGATTGCAAGACTTAAATAAGTGAGCCCTGGTTGCAATGCGGCAGATGCCAATAGCCAAGAGGATACTGTTAAAAGCCCAACGTTCATAAATACTGTTAAGAATGTAAATAGCAAGGCCAATACTAATGACCACTTAGCGGGACTCAATACAGAAAATAACAACTTCCAACCTTGTATGCCCATATTAAAACCTTTTGCATTATCTTTAAGGTTCTCAGTATATTTAACAGATTTATCAAAATACTCTGTGCTATTGATAGGTGTATCTATGCCCAATGTATTCTCTGAACCAAATTGTTTTCCAATATGCAACGGTTCTTCAAGAGTTGCTGAAAATTGACCTAAGCCAGATGTAACAAGGTCTTTAAAATACCCCTCTTCTTCAAGTAGGTCATGATAAGAACCTTCTTGAAGAATTGATCCATTTTTCAAGACATATAGCTTAGATGCCCAATGCATAGTTTGTAATCGATGCCCAATAATGATGACAACCTTATTTTCCATCAAACGCTGAATAGCTGTACTTATAATGGCTTCTGTTTTTACATCTAGATGTGCTGTCACTTCATCAAGAATCAATACTTGACCCTTCCGGAGGAATGCACGAGCTAAAGCAATACGTTGCCGCTCGCCGCCACTAAGACCTAAACCGCCTTCACCGATAACCGCATCAAGCCCATCTTGTTTTCGATTAATAACATCTAATAGCTGAACTTCTTTGCACGCATCAAGAATCTCTGCATCACTTACATCCATACCAAAGGATAAGACCTCTCGCAAGGACCCTTTCATAATGTGTGGATGTTGAGATACATAGATAATTTTCTGACGCCACCAGTTGATATCTAAATCACATATATCAATGCCATCGATAGTAACTGTTCCTTTCGGAGCCTGTAAAAAACCTCCCACAATATGGGCCATAGTAGATTTACCAGCTCCGCTTTCACCAACGAGCATAATAGGTGCATTACGTTCAGCCTGCAGCGTAATGTGGTGTACCCCATTCTCACTATTTTTATAGGTGAAAGTTAAATCTTTAATTGTAATTCCCTGTATAGGCTTATCAAGTTTAGACTCACCACCTACTGGTAAAGAAGGTGGACGCTGCATGAATTCTTCATACTTCAGAATAGATGTTTTTCCTGCCATCCCTGTGTGGAAAGCTGCCCCCAATTGTCTAAATGGAGTATAGAACTCTGGTGCTAACAACAAAATAAAGAAGGCTGAAAAGAATGTGACTTCACCATCTAATAAGGTTAGACCTAAATATACCGCAATCAGAGCAGTACTAATTGTACTCACTAATTCAAGTACTAATGCAGATAAAAAGGCTACGCGCAACACGCGTAAAGTGGAATCTTTAAACTCTTGAGATAATCGACCAATAACCTTAATTTGATCCTTTGCACGGCCAAAGAGCTTTAGCGTAGTAATCCCTTGTAGTACATCTAAAAAATGCCCCGATAGGAAGCTCATACGTTCCCATTGTTCCTTATTTAATCGATCAGCTTGCTTCCCAATCAAGATCATAAAAAATGGAATTAAAGGCACCGTAACAATCAAAATAATACCAATTATTGGTAATGTATTTACAATGGCAATCCCCATAATAAGAGGAATCATAATAGCATATAAAATCTGCGGAATGTAACGTGCTATGTAAGCATCTACTTGTTCTAAACCATCGGTAAGCATATGGATGACATCGCCATGACGTTCCTTATGCTGTACACCGAGCTTAAACATATGCTCCAAAGAGCGTTCTCTAAAGGATGCTTTTACAGTACTTCCCAAATGATTTGCCACCGCCTCTTGAACATAATGAGCCACCAATCTCACAATAATAGCAATAAACAAATAAATAATGGTGTTCGTTTCGTCAGCTAGTGTATGCTCCAAAAATATAAGATTATTTATTAAGGTTCCAAAGAACCAGGCTTGCCCAACAATGGACAAACTTTCTACTAAACAGGTTAAGCCAAGTAGCACAAGCTGTCCTTTATGTTCTAGCAGCGCTTTAAATGCGGTACGCTGTATCATACTATCCTCTACGGTAAATCTATTTAAATATATAAACTCAAACAAATTTAAATCCCTATTACTAAGCCTACAAGAGTCCAAGTGAATCTAAATTTATCAATATTATATTCATCTTACCATAAAAAAGAGGCGTGCCGCTACGGCACGCCTCACATTAAAACCTAATTTTTACAACTTACATAAGTTATAAAGTTATGCTATTAATAGTGTAAATCTTTTTCTGTTACACGATGACGGAATGTCCAATATACCCAAGATTGGTAAACCAAAATAATTGGCACAAATACAAAGGCTACACAAGTCATCAAAGTCAACGTATAAGTAGAGTTAGCTGCATTAGTAATAGTCAAGCTCCACTCAGGATTCAAAGAAGAAACCATGATGCGAGGGAACAAACCTGCAAAGTATGCGGCTGTTACAGAAATAACAGATAAACAACTGAATAAGAAACCCCATTTTGTATTTCGAGTGCGTGCTGCACCCCAAGAAATGAGGAAGAACGCGATAGCTAATGCAAAGCAAACTATAGCTAATACAGAATTAAACAAATCTGTATACACGTAAGTTGCACCTACCAATGCCAATGCACCGATAGCTGTAGGAACACCTACTACCAAGGATGCCGCACGAGCGCGCTCAGAAACAGCACCAGCTGTTTTAATAGAAGTAAATAAGCCACCATGGTATGTAAATACCAAAATGAACGCAATACCACAAAGTATAGTGTATGGACTTAATAAATCAGAAAAAGTACCAACATATGTCATACTTGCATCAATGGGAGTACCTTGAATCAAGTTACCTACTGTAACACCCCACAATAGTGCAGGAATCAAGGAACCAAAGAAGATGCAGTAGTCGAATGTTTTACGCCATAACAAATTAGGGCTCTTAGAACGAAATTCAAAGGATACACCACGAATAATAAGAGCTGCAAGCATCAAGAATAGAGCCAAGTAGAATCCACTAAATAATGTAGCATACACGTGAGGGAAGGATGCGAATAATGCCCCTCCGGCAGTAATCATCCAAACTTCATTACCATCCCACACAGGACCTAAGGCATTGATCATTTGTCGACGTTCAACGTCAGTTTTACCAATGAATGGTAACAAAATACCAGTACCATAGTCAAAACCTTCTAATAAGAAGAAGCCAGCGAATAGTACAGTAATTAAGATAAACCATACCACTTCAAGGTTATTAAAAATTAATTCCATAATCTTGCCTCCTCTTTTTCAACTACATCATGAGATGGATTTCCATCTGGACCTTTTTTAATGTGTTCTACAGCAAGGTAGATAGCCGCGATAGCAGCCACGATATACACAAGTGTAAAGCCGATGATTGTAGTCATAATTTCTGGAGCCGTTACGGATTTAGACGCACCATCTGCAGTCAATTGCAAACCATATACAAGCCATGGTTGACGACCTGCTTCCGCTACAAACCAACCAGTGGAGTGAGCGATGAATGGCAATGGCAACATCCAGAACATAATTTTTAAGAATGTACGATTTTCAACAAGCTTGTCTTTTGCATTTAGGATAAGACCTACAAAGGCAACAAGTAACATAAGAGAACCAGCTGCTACCATGACACGGAATGTCCAGAAGATTGCTGGAACATCTGGAATATAGTTGCCAGGGCCATATTGAGCCTCTGATTTTGCTTGAAGGTCTTTGATACCTTCTACCTTACCAGACGTAAAGGAGTTTTGAGTCAAGAAGGATAAACCACCAGGAATTTCAAGAGCACCTGTATTCTTTTGTGCTTTAGTATCAATATTAGCTACCAAAGAGAATGGCGCTGGATCTTGTGTTTCCCACAACGCTTCCATAGCAGCCATTTTCATAGGTTGTACTTTTGTGATGTATTGACCTTGATGATGACCAGCTAATGCACCTAAAGTACCAAATACAAGTGCGATAACCATGCCCCATTTAGCGGAGCGGCGGTAGAACTCTGTCGCATTATTACGCAATAAGTGCCATGCACTGATTGCCATAATAATTACACCAGCTGTTAATAAACCATTCAATACGATATGGAAAAATTGTCCAGGTACATAGCCATTTTGAACGATGGTCAGGAAATTTTCCATTTCTGCACGGCCATTGCGTAATACAAAGCCTACAGGATGTTGCATAAAGGAGTTTGCTACGAGAATCCAAAACGCAGATAAGTTAGTACCTAACGCTACAAATGTAGCTACAAGAGCGTGAACACATTTATGTAAGCGGTCCCAACCGAAAATCCAAACGCCCATGAATGTAGATTCCAAGAAAAATGCCATTAATGCTTCAAGGGCCAATGGGGCACCGAAAATGTCACCCATAAAACGAGAATATTCTGCCCAGTTCATCCCGAAATGGAATTCCTGAACAATACCAGTCACCACACCCATGGCAAAGTTAATTAGGAACAATTTACCCCAGAACTTAGCCATTTTTTTGTATACTTCTTTACCAGTCGACACATAGGTCCACTCTAAAGCAGCAACAGTCACTGTCATGCCTAGTGTGAACGGCACAAATAACCAGTGATAGATAGATGTTAGCGCGAATTGCAATCGGGCTAAATCTACAGCTTCAAACATGTGTTTTCCTCCTTAGAATAAAATACTAACATCACTTGACGAGCTTTTACAAAAAACCTTGCATCATTGCGACTGTAAAAAAGCTCAAGCCTCAGCAATAATCAACTGTTCTCGTTGGGCAAGGGTCTTAAAATTAACCGCTTCCAACTGATTGACCAATTGATGCTGAATCACGCCCATTGCTTCATTTATAGCGCAATGCCCCTTACAAGACTTAGAGCAAGAACCTACATCATATAAACAACGTTGTAAATACGCATCCCCTTCTACTGCTCTAATTACATCAAGCAACGAGATCTCTTGAGGACTTCGATTCAGAGCAAACCCGCCATCTACACCTCGGAAAGATTTCATAATTCCTGCTGCAATGAGACTACGCATAATCTTGAGCAAAAAGCGTTCTGGAATCAACTCTTGCTCAGCCAATACAGCACCAGTTATCTTCGAGCCCGAAGGTAGTAGCGCCATATGCAAGACCATGCGAAATGCATAATCCGTGGCCTGATTTAACTTCATAAAGTCTCCTTTCTCATGCACTCGGACAAACGTATTACTAAATCTAGTATAAATGAAATAAAACAATACTGCAATGGTATTGTTTTAAACAGAATAAATTAATTCACTTACTTCTCATGCTCATATTTATGGATCAATTACCTACTTTTATATCCATCAAATATTGATTGTCATCATATATAAAAAGACTGCTCTCAAAAGAACAGTCTCCATATATATTATTTTGTAATTTCTCGCACCAAATGGCCCATTTCAGGAATGATGAGTTTGCTCATCGCTAAGGTGACGGCTCCAACAGAGCCAGGAATAGAAAACATCAAAGTGTTATTCTTAACACCAGCTTCTGCACGAGATGCCATTGCTTTTGTTCCAATATCCTCCGTATAGGATAAATATCTAAAGATTTCACCAAAACCTGGAATATGCTTTTCATATAAGCTATTTACAGCCTCGATGGTAACATCTCTCATAGCAATACCAGTTCCCCCGGTAGATATAATGACATCAATAGACTCATCATTACACCATGGAATCATAGCATTTATTATAGCCTCACAATCATCAATTACAATTTTTCGATCTGCTACAATATGATTTGCTGCTTCCAAAAATTCTTGAACTTTGTTGCCTCCTTTATCAGTTTCTAATGTACGAGTATCAGATACAGTTAATACTGCAACACGTAATGGTCTTGCTACAACTTCGTAAGACATAGTTCCTCCTAAAATAAAGGCACAATAGACGCCAATATCGGCCATCCATTATCGCGTAATGTATCACGCAATGCCCATGTATACTTAATAAGCGGTGCACAATGTAGGCGCAACCAGAAAGATAAATACGGTGTATCTCCTTGGAATACAGCTAGTCGATTTAGAGCATATAAATTATCCCCTGGCTTTACTGTTCCTGGTTGAACTGTGAAAGCCATTTTATACCCAGACTGTTTAGTAACATATTGAACGAGCATATCATTAAAACCACCAGGATACGCCAAATAATTGATAGGTTCTCCTAAAATACCTTCCATAGATGTTTTACCACCGAGAATGGCATCAGGCAATTCTGTAGGATCCATATGAGTTAGTATCTTATGATGATTTGTATGCCCTTGAATATCAAATCCTGCCGTCTCCATTTGACGCATTTGTGCTGTATTTACAAAACCAGGCGTATTGGCTGCGTCACTAATCATGAACAAAGTAGCTTTCATATTATATGCTTTTAATATAGGCAATGCATGTTCATAATTATCTACATAACCATCGTCAAATGTTATTACTATAGGCTTCTCTGGTAACTCCGTACCATTTTGCAAATACTCATACAATTGATCCAATGATATCGTATGATATCCATGATTATGGAGGTATTCCATCTGCTCCTTAAACTGATCCACATGCAATGTTAAAGCAGAGTGTTTCTCATCATTTATTTGATGATAATTAAGTACCGGTACACCATATAACTTATAATTTGAAGACAGTCCCCACATAACTCCAATAGAAACCGCTAAAATTGCAATACATATTGCAATACAATATAACAACTTTTTAATACAGCTCTTGCCATATTTATACATATAAAATAATCACTCCCATCGACTTACATACATAATGAGAATACCACATATAAGTGGCTATTATCAAGAAAATCCCTCACAAGATTAATATAAAAACTGTTGATGCAATGAATCTGTCGTCGCTTAATTCTTATTACCTTTAACTTGCCCTACTTGCTTCCTCACTGTGGATTTCCCTTTACCGCTTCGCAGTTTGGTAAATCTTACGTTCGGAAAAAGGTGATGTGTGGGCCCCATACGTCGTTTAATCCTAATTACTTTTCGCTTGCCCTACTTGCTTCCTCACTGTGGATTTCCCTTCTCTGCTTCGCAGTTTGGTAAATCTTACGTTCGGAAGAAAGTGATGTATGGGCCCCATACGTCGTTTTATTCTATTTACTTGCCCTACTTGCTTCCTCACTGTGGATTTTCCTTCACCGCTTCGCGGCTTGGTAAATCTTACGTTCGGAAGAAAGTGATGCAGTGAATCTGTCGTCGCATTGCTCCTCCATCTTCTACTGCCCTACTTTTCCCACGCCGTCTCTATTGATCAATACACATAGACAATACTTCTACAACCTTGGCTGAAAACGGCTCTAGAAGGAATTAGAATGTGCTCGTTAGAGCACAAAAATAGAGGGCCAACCCTTTATAGGGTTGACCCTCTATTTCGTTAATCAGCGAGTTCTTATGTACGGTTCTTTGCTCCAGGATACGGGGTGTTCGTCGCTGTGGAAGGACCTATGTAGCTGCGCTACATATCCATCTTACGCTCCGAACTAAGCGATGCAGTGAATCTGTCGTCGTTTCACTCCTCCATCTTCTACTGCCCTGCTTTTCCCAGGGCCGTCTTACACGGACACGTACATAGATACAACCTCTACAACCTTGGCTGGAGGCTGCTCTAGTAGGGTTAGCTAGTCGAAGACTAGCAAAAAGAAAAAGGCCTACCTTTAGGTAGACCTTTTTCTTTTAGTCAATCAGCGGCTTCCTATCCTCCCAGGCCGTCTCCAGCCAAGTACTTTCGGCGTTTATGAGCTTAACTACTGTGTTCGAGATGGGAACAGGTGGATCCTCATAGCCATCGCCACTGAATCTGTCAGAGTTTGTACTCTGAAAACCACATAGAAGTATATATATTTGTTGCACATTCTGCTTAATGTTTTATTATATGTTGCGTCCCATACTCAAAGTACACGTCTGGAGGATTGCGTCGAAGCCTGTGGATTTCACATCGTGAAATCTTACGTTTCGACGTAAGCGACTCCACGCAACTTGTGCGTCGCGTTGCTCCTTCAAGTTGGTTACGCTGCTTAAGTAAAGCCCTCGATCGATTAGTACCAGTCAGCTCCAAACCTCACGGCTCTTCCACACCTGGCCTATCTACCATGTCGTCTACATGGGATCTTACTAGCTTATGCTATGAGAAACCTCATCTCAAGGCTGGTTTCACGCTTAGATGCTTTCAGCGTTTATCCGTCCCGAACGTAGCTAC
>OBYO01000432.1_pt1 | contig 21014 bp, 17 predicted proteins | sample 1476771 | NCBI WGS metagenome assembly OBYO01 (sample SAMEA2580202, study PRJEB22360) | human gut metagenome | biome: human gut; feature: human-associated habitat; material: faeces | place: Denmark | collected 2008/2010 | reverse complement strand
CCGCCGTAACTTCAGAGATAGTAACACCAAGTTTTTGCATCTTCGCAGGATCCAACCAAATGCGCATAGAATAATCAGATCCGAACTCCTGTACAGAACCAACACCCTTAATGGATTTGATAGTATCCATCATATAATTGGTACCATAGTTCTTTAAGAATGTTGCATCATATGTGCCATTTGGTGAACTCAAAGAGAATATAAGTGCCATATCACCAGAAGATTTAGTAGTTGTAACACCTACAGCTTGTACTTCTGAAGGCAATTGTGCAAGTGCTGCTTGAACACGGTTTTGCGTATTAACCGCATCCATATCAGCATCTGTACCTTGATTGAACTGAACAGTCAACGAATAGCTACCGTTACTGGAACTATTAGAAGTCATATAGTCCATATCTTGTACGCCTACAATCTGCGTTTCAATAACACTGGCTACTGTATCATTAACAACTTGAGCAGTTGCACCAGTATAGGCAGTATTAACGCGAACTGTAGGTGGAGAAATTTGTGGATATCGAGCTACCGGAAGGTTCATCATGGAGATAAGCCCTACCAACGTGATAACAATGGCTATTACGATGGCAAAGATAGGTCGATTAATAAAGAATTTCGACACGATCTATCCTCCTTTTATTTTGTAGCTTTCAACTGTTCTTTAGTTAGTAGTTTACCATTTACTTTTACGCCATTCTTCACCTTAGTTAAGCCGTCAACGATGATTGTATCACCAGCAGCCAAACCAGATTTAATGATCGTTTCATTACCTTTAGTACCACCAATCTCTACTGTCTTTTGTTCTACTACACCAGCTGCATTTACAACATAAACAAAGTTTTTGTCCATGATTTGTAAAATTGCACGACTTGGTACAAGGATTGCATTTTTAAGCTTTTCACCAGGAGAAACAACAGTAGCATACATATTAGGTAATAATAAATGATTAGGATTTGGGAAGGACGCTTTCAATACAAGCTTACCCGTAGATTGATCTAAACTCTTAGCCGCTTGCACGATAGAACCAAGTTCATTATATGTTTCGCCATCAGCAAGTTTTAATTGAATATTTGGACCATTAGAATCATCCGTTGTAGGATTCTTCATAAAATCAAGATATTCTTGCTCAGTCATACTAAACTCAACGAAGATTGGATCAATAGAATCGATTGTAACCAATGTAGTAGAGCCAGCCTGAACATAAGTGCCTGTATCTACGTCATCCATGCGTAATGTACCAGAATATGGTGCATATACCATGGTATCCCCCATATTATCTTGAGCAATTTTCACGGATGCTTCATACGCTTCATAAGTAGCCTTAGCTTGCTCTGTAGCACTACGTTGCGTATCTACACGTTGTTGAGCAATCGCATCTTGTGATGCCAAAGTTTCATAACGTTGAAGATCTACTTCAGCATTTTTCAAGTTTGCATTAGCTTGAGCGGCTTGTGCTTCTGCATTAGCAAGACTCGCTTCATATTGACGAGAATCAATTCGATATAATGGTTGTCCCGCTACTACTTGTTCCCCACCTTTTACAAACTTCTCAACAATATAACCACTTACACGAGCATGTACAGCTACAGAGTTCTCCGCAACTACAGTGCCAGCAAATGTTTGATCAACTTGTGTATCACTTGCTGTAAGTTTATATGTATTAACATTAATCTCACCAGCTTGCTGTTGATTGTTGCCACACCCTGCAATCATCACAGCAGACATTACGAGAGCTGCTAACATACGGGAATAACGATACTTCATTATCTGTACTCCTTTTCAGAAACGAATCATTCATGTCACATAATTTCATAAATATCTTTATATATTTTACAGGATTATATAGATAAAGTCAATTTTTCCGATACCTTTCAACCATTGTTAAACACAGATAAAATCTGATTAAACTCGCAAACATTGTATACAATAAAAATGATAAAAACCATTGACTTTAAATTTGTAATTTGAACACTGTTAGATAAAAAATATAAAATTATAACTAATTAGTTTACTTTATCTACTTTCACATACTACAGTATAGCCACCATCATTCACTAAAATCGCTTCACTATTATTTATCGCCACTAATGATATCTTATCTTGATAGTTTTCTAGTATCTTCTGGGTGGATTCTTCAAATGGATATTCCCCTATATGAGGTAAAACATAATGTTCAAATACATTTACACCCGTATAATCATCTAGTTCAGATGCTATGCTTTTATCATCCATCATCTGACTATATTCAATATTTTCGGACATAATAATCGCTCCAGCAGATTCACCAATATAAAATAAGCCTTCTTTGATTCTTTCATAAAGTAGGCCTATAAGATTTTTCTTTTTCAGCTCTTGTAATAGATAAAATGTGTTACCACCAGATATACAGATACATTCAGTCTTTGAAAGTTTATTCTTTAAATAATCTTCATCATATTTAGAAATATCAATAATTTCCAATTCATATCCTAAAGACTTTAACATCTCAACACCTTCATCAATATATCCAGTATATGGTTCAACATTACCAGCAGTAGGAATAAAAACTATCTTATTCGAATCCATTTTCGAAAGATATTTTTTTGTTATACTTTCTGTTCCCGCTAAATATGACATAAGTAACATTTCCATGAACTATCACCTCTCACAAATTTATAACTGTTTATTAATGGCAAGATTAATTTAATATAGAAAAACCACTTAATCGGCTATTCTATATCTATTATAGCCGAATAATCATAAATTTATCTGTAAGTACAGAATTATTTCTAATAAAAATGTACTTTTCTAGTTGGTGGAGATGAGGGGAGTCGAACCCCTGTCCAAAAGTGTTGCCATATAGACTTCTCCGAGCACAGTCTATGATTGAGATTTCGGGTTGCTATCGCTCACAGACAAGCTACACAACCCCAGTTCATATTGTCTCGCCTAATTCATATGAACAACTAAATTAGACCAGCCTACTGTTTGACGTCCATTCACACTTGGTAGGCACAAGTATGAGGGACGTAGCTTATGCAGCTAATGCAAAATTTTCTTCTGCGTTTAAATGTTTTCCCACCGTTTAACGGCCTCATGGAACGCCGACTCGCTATCTATACCACACGCACCCCTGTCGAAACCTTTACATCCCCGTGCGTCGGTCTCATAATTATAAGCCCATTTAATACAGCTGTCAATTATATAGAGCCTTTATAATTCAGTTAAATCTATAACTTCTAGATTACTTTATCCACTACTACAAATGAAGCTATTATATAGAATCATAAAATTAATTCAATTCTTTGATAGCTTTATCCAATGTCCGGCACACATAATCAATTTGTTCTTTATTATGAGCAGCTGTAACGGTTAAACGAATTCTACTTTCACCAACAGGAACTGTAGGCGGACGTATCGCTGTACCTATAATTCCAGCATTGTATAGATAATCAGATACTGCTAGTGTATCTTCATTACTTCCGATTAATATTGGGAAAATTGGAGTTTCATTGGTCGCTTCAATTCCCATGGCAATCAATTGAAGAGCCATATAGTTTACGTTCTCTTGTAAACGTCCTAATACAGATGTATCAGACTCAAGAATATGCAACGCAGCCAGGGCTGCCCCTATGTCAGCAGGAGATAATGCAGTGGAGAATATAAAGCTACGACTCATATTCACAAGATAATCAATGATGGTGCTATTAGCAGCTACATAGCCGCCAACAGAACCTAACGATTTGCTCAATGTACCTAGCTGAATATCCACTTCTTTCTCGAGACCATAATAAGCAGCCGTTCCATGACCGCTACCAATGGTCCCCGTCGCATGAGCATCGTCTACCATAAGTAAAGCATTATACTCACGGCTAACCTCGTAAAGCTTATCTAATGGGGCTATATCGCCATCCATGCTAAAGACCCCATCTGTGACAATGAGCTTACGTGCATTACGATCTACTTGTTTAAGTAAAAACTTTAACTCCTCTACATCACAGTGACTATAGGCTTTTACAGTAGCCTTACTCAATCTACAACCATCAATAATACTAGCATGGTTTAATTCATCGCTAAAAATGGTCATATTTTTATTTGCTATGGCAGAAATAGTACCTACATTTGCCATGTAACCCGTATTAAAGACGAGAGCTTTTTCTGTATTCTTAAATTTTGCTAGTTCTCTTTCAAGATCTGTAAACAAGGGAAATGTACCGGATACCAGACGCGATCCACCTGATCCAGTACCATATTGTTGAGCTCCCTTAATGGCCCCCTCTATTACACGTTCATCAAAAGTAAGACCTAAATAATTATTTGACGCCATCATCAAATATTCTTTATCATTTCTTTTAACACGTACTGCGTCTATAGGGCAATATTCCGTTAATGTACGCAAATTTAGGTTATTGATTTTATTATTTAATTGCTCTTGGAAGAATTTATACATACAATCACCGCTGAACAAGTACTGGTGCTTTTTCCAAATACTTGATTACACAGTCCACATCAGTATTTGGTTTAACAAAAAATACACGCCCTCCTAGATTAGATCCAAATTCTTTCATGCTAGGAATTCGATGGTAAATATCATTGCAAGCAACATAGCCTACTGTGTAATCAGGATCATCAGACCAACATAATTCACCTACAATCCCCTCTGCAGATTGCACTTTAGAAGCCAATACTAAGGCCTCTCTCATATGTTCATTTTCCCCTAGTTTTTCAGAGTCAAAGGAGTCCATATGACTCACGCGAACACCACGGTTACCAGAATCTATGCGCTCACCAGAAATTGCATCAACCAACATAGCACCTCGCATAGATGAATCTAAACCTTCTAATAGAAAAATAGCATGTTTAACAGCAGTTTCACTAATATCAGCGCCCTGTAAAAGTTCAACAGCTAATTGATGTGCCTCGGCAACAGTATTCGCCAAATGTTCATTTACCTTTAAACATTCTATATATGTAATTGTTTCTGCAGGAATTAAGTCCACTGTAATATTAATAAAATCAGCTGTCCCCTTACTATGATGCAGCGCTCGTTCGGCTAAAGACTGGGCAATAGATCCAACTTGATTTAAGGTCACAATGCGTTCTGCGCCAGAAATATGGTGGCCCCCGTTTTCATGGGGACCACCTTGAGCCGCGCGCATACGCACACTATATAATTCGTCCATTATGATACCTTACCTTTAACTACATTACTTTGAGGTACTTGGTTGTGAATTTTATAGAATACTTTCACAAATACTGGTGCCATAATTACTGTAAAGATCATACCTGGAACTGCGAGAGCTATCATCGGTAATGCAGCCTTACCAACGTATAAAGACAAAGATAATCGCGCTAAAGCAGATGCAATTGGACCAGAAACCATAATACCTATCATGTGATTATGGCAGATCCAAAGGATTAGTCCCACAATGAGCCGGAATTGCATAGCAATCATAACATTTAAAATGGTTTGAGTACCTAATGCTAAGCCTATTAGACTAGATAAACAACCACTTATAATATACTTTTTAAATCCGAATACGGCACATATCGCTACCGCCAACGGGGCTGATAATTGAAACTCTATACCTGGAATGACATTAGGTATTTTAATAGCCCCTAATACAGTAATCATGGCAGTTAAAATAGCAACCTCTGTAATGTACCGAATGTTCTGATTCATAATGTATCTCCTCTACTTAGAAAATGTCAACTACAAACATCTCTTATTGTTTACATTATAAATTCTCACTGTATTTTTATCAACCACTAAAAATAACATAGTTAACAAATATACAAAAAGAACCAAGCCATATCGACTTGATTCCTTATAATTCTTAATATTTTTGTTGCTCTTTAATTCGCTTAGCAATATCGCGCTTGGCATCACGTTCCGCCATATCTTGACGCTTGTCATAAAGTTTCTTACCAGTTACTAGACCCACAGTAACCTTTACATAACCGTGACTAAAATGAAAGTTTAGCGGCACTAAAGAAAATCCTTTTTCCTTAACTTGAGCATGTAACTTATTGATTTCAGATTTATGCATCAATAACTTGCGTGTCCGCTCCGGTTCATGGTTAAAACGATTACCTTGTTCATACGGACTGATATGTACACCATACAATAAAATTTCCCCTTTATCTATACGACAAAAGCTGTCCTTAAGATTAAGCTTACCTTGACGAATAGACTTTATTTCAGTTCCTGTTAAAGCAATACCAGCTTCATAGGTTTCATGAATATGAAAATCATGACGCGCCTTACGATTGTCAGCAATAAGCGATGGGCTAGATTTCTTTGCCATATTCTCCTCTATCGTTTACGTTTACTTTTAGATTTTTTAGATTGACTACGTTTTGTAGCTTTATTTGACTTCTTGCGACTCGATTTACCTTTTTTAGATTTTTTACTGAAAGCATCATATCTAGAACGCCCAGCTTTTGAATCATCTCGTTTAGAAGTTTTTCTACCGTTTTTTCGGGATGACTTTCGCCCCTTTAGATTTCCAAAACCATCACGACTAGTAGCATAGTCAGAGCCACTACTCAATTGTTCTTGGATAGCCATCAGATTATCTACTTCACCAAGAACAAAATCGATTTGTTTCTTTTCTACATCGGCTTTTACAAGTGTAACAGTAACCTTTTCACCTAAGTGATAGGTTTTACCTGTCCGCTTACCAACAAGAACAAAATGTTCTTCGTCAAAGAAATAATAATCGTCGTTCATCATGCTAATATGCACGAGACCGTCGATACCATTCTCTAACTCTACGAACATGCCAAAGGAGGTTATGCTCGCAATAGTGCCTTCAAAAACTTCGCCTACAAATGGAACCATGTATTGAGTCTTCTTTAGATCAGTAGTTTCTCGTTCTGCCTCGGTTGCCACTTGTTCTTGTATGGAAGAATGTTCCACAGCACCAGCTAAGAAAGCTTCATCTACATCTCGTTTAGAGTATCCACCCTTCCAGTGCATATCCGCTTTTAAAAGTCGATGTACCATCAAATCCGGATAACGTCTAATGGGAGATGTAAAATGCGTATAGCAAGTGGATGCTAACCCAAAATGGCCGACGTTTTCAATGCTATATTTCGCTTGCTGCATAGAACGTAAGGTCATAATTTGAGCCACTTGCTCAATATCTTGTCCCTTCACTACATCAAGGATTTTTTGGAAATCTCGTGGTGTTACACCATCAGCACTAAGGACAAGAGTTTGACCTAAATAATGTAATACCTTTTGGAATAAATCCAATTTTTCTTCACTAGGATGTTCATGAATACGATATACCGATGTACGTTGAGTATCCTTTAAATGCGTAGCTACCGTCTCATTAGCAATGAGCATACATTCTTCGATAAGCCGCTCTGCCATAGTTCGATCGCGTTTTACGATACGCAACGGTGTACCATCGAGATCAAGTAATACCTTATATTCCGGAAAATCAAAGTCTAATGCCCCTCTACGACGACGCATACGATTTAAAATCTTAGAAATTTCTGCTAAGTCACGAAGCATAGGAATAAAATCTACTAAATCGTCAGGAACAATGTTTTCCTCTAACGCTTTATAAACTTCTTTATAGCTGCAACGACGTCCTACATGGATAATAGACGGACGAATACGATAATTAACAACTGTACCTGAATCATCAATTTCCATCATACACGTCATAGCATAGCGATCTTCGTGGGCATTTAAACTACAAATACCATTCGATAATACCTCTGGTAACATTGGTACTACGCGGTCCACTAAGTAAACTGAAGTCCCCCGCTTGTATGCTTCATTGTCAATAGGCTGGCCTGAAGTAACATAATGACTAACATCCGCAATGTGTACGCCTAGCTCATAATTACCATTTGGTAATTTACGACCACTTACAGCATCGTCAAGATCTTTTGCATCTTCTCCATCGATAGTTACCATTTGTAAGGCTCTAAGATCCCACCGCTTCGGATCTTCATGAACAATAGTATCTATCTTCTCACTTGCCTCAATTACCTCTTTAGGGAATGCAAAAGGAATCTTATGATTAGCCATAATACAGTTGATGTCTAGGCCTACATCCCCCTTATAACCTAAAATTTCTGTTATAATTCCTTCAGGTTTTTTATTGCCTTCAGGCCATTTTGTAATTTTTACTAGTACCTTAGCTCCACTCCGAGCATCTAAAGTATCTTTTAAATCTACAAAAATATCTGTTCCAATACGTTCATCATCTGGTACAACAAAGCCGAAGTGTTGTTGTCTGTCGTAAGTACCAACTATGGTTTCATTAGCACGCTCAATAACATCAACGATGATGCCTTCACGTTTATGTTTTGTATAATCTGATGGTACAATACGAACACGTACCTTATCATTATGCATAGCAGTTCCTTTATTTTGTTCTGCTACATAAATATCTTCATCATCCAGCATAATAACAAATCCATAAGATTTACGATATCCTTTGTAGATACCTTCATATTCTTCATGCTGTTGATCTTCATATCGGTATACATCTGGTCGAGATGAAGTTAATACGCCTTCACGGGCGAGCATTTTCGCAGATCGAATAAACATTTCAAGATCTTTGCCACCTCGAATACGATTATCCATTGCTGCATCCTCAATATGGTATGCATGTGGTTGTATAGATTTATAAAAGTCCAATACCTTCTTCTTCAAGTCTGCACCCCCTTATTAGGATGAAAAAAGAAAAAGCCTGCAAAGCAGGCTTTCATCATTAGAATTGATTAATCATTGCCCCTAACACTAAGCTCAACACAGCAAAGATAATCCCCAATATAATCGTACATTTAGATAAGAAAGCATCTAAACCGCGTTGCTTACCACCAAAAGAAGAGTCTGCCGCACCAGAAACAGCACCGCCCATGCCTGCATTTTTGCTATTTTGTGCAACAACTACTACAATTAATAAAATAGATACGATTACTTCTACAATCATTAAGAAATTTGTCACGACTGTCATCCTTCCTGTGATGCTCGATGCGAGCCCAATACACGATGTTCTAAATACTTCTCTAATTTACGTTTTACCCTTTGTAGCGCATTATCAATAGATTTAACACTACGATCTGTGACCTCAGCCATTTCTTGATAGGAACGTCCATCAAGGTATCCTTCCAAGACTTCCCATTCGAGATCACTTAAAATATGACCAATATTGTGCTCAATATCATCTAGTTCCTCTTGACTGATAATGAGGTCTTCAGGATTTGTAATCTTTGTTGAAGATAGCATTTCAATCAATGTACGCTCAGAGTCCTCTGTATACACCGGTTTATTTAAGGATATATAGGAGTTCAAAGGCGCATGTTTTTGTCTTGTAGCCGATTTAATAGCTGTAATAATTTGTCTAGTTATACAAAGTTCTGCAAAAGCTCTAAAAGACGCTAATTTATCATGTTTAAAATCTCGCGTCGCCTTATAGAGTCCAATCATCCCTTCTTGGATGATATCCTCTCGGTCGGCACCTACCAAAAAATAGGAGCGAGCCTTAGCTCTTACAAAGTTCTTATATTTATTAACAATATAATCGATTGCAAACTCATTTTGCTCTTCCTGAGCTATGACCACAACTTGCTCATCGGTCATTTCCTTGAAATTGTAATCGGACTTGCGTGTATGAATCATTTTCATAAGCTCCTCCTTACAATTGAGCGAGAAAAACCAATATATTTATTATACTGGAACGGTATATGATTTTCAACTATCAATGACCTCGACGCAATTTCTCAAGCTTTTCAGCAACTTCAGGAGATAATAAACCTCCCACTTCATTACGACGCACTGAAAATTGATCACGTCTATGTTCATGAGCATATTGAAGTCGTTCTTCTTCCTTAGCTATACGAATCATATTTTGCAACTCACGAGCAGGAATGCGCAACCCGCCAGAGCCTAGAATTTGATTTTGTTCTGCCCCATCGGAGGTTACAACATATACATTAGTATATTTGCCTTTACGTAAAAATACCTCTCGTTCAATAAAGGAATCCGCCGTTTCTCCATCCTCAGTATACACTTCGATAAATCCACTTGTAATAGATTCAATGGAACCTCCAGATTTTGTATACTTACCATCAAATACAAGGATTACTTCGTAACCCTTAAATTTACCATAGTTCAACAATCTATCTCGAAGCTCCATTCTCGCATGTTCTAAAGACTCATGAGCCAATTTTTTCAAATGAGTCCAAGCAAAAATAACATTATAGCCGTCTACAATTAAAATATCTTTTAGCATGATTATTTCGCCTGGCGTTGACGTACCGCCTCATACATAAGAACTGCAGCTGCAACAGATGCATTCAAAGAATTCAAATTTCCATACATAGGAATTGTTACAAGGAAATCACAAGCTTCTTTTACAACGCGACTAATCCCCTTACCTTCATTACCAATGACTATAACCGTAGGAATTGTCATATCTGCTTCATACAAGGTACGATCACCTTCCATATGAGCCCCCATTACCCAAAATCCTTGTTTTTGAAGTTGTTTAATGGTTTGCACTACATTGCCAATTTGTACAAGTGGAATTTGTTCAATAGCTCCAGCAGATGTCTTTGCAACAGTAGCATTAATAGGCGCATTATGTCGTTTAGGAATGAGTACAGTCGTAGCTCCCGCACATTCAGCAGTACGAATGATAGCTCCCATATTATGTGGGTCTTCAACCCCATCCGTTAAGATGAGTAAAGGAACCTCATGTGTCGTTTCTTGTAATACCTCGCCCAATTCTTTAAATTGAACGGCCGATACAAGAGCTATAACCCCTTGATGTGGTACCTCTAAATCGTACTTATTCATCTGTTTAACTGGTGTTGGTCTAACTTCAATACCTTGAGATTTAGCAAGATTTACAATATCAGCTAACCCTGTTTTTACCTTATCTTCACTGACCAGAATACGTTGAATAGAACGGCCACTTTTAAGGGCTTCTTTAACCGCATTGCGACCTACAATATAATTATCCATACTACATACCTCGTAGAGTTATAGAAAAGGCTTGCCCCAAGATATGCTGTAAGCGCTCATCTTGGCGCGTTTCATAAAGAAATCCTAGTACTGCTTCAAAGGCCGTACTACTGCGATATTCTTGAACAGTACTACTTTTAGGCACGTTTACATTACTATTTCTAGCACGGCGTGCAATAGCTTGTTCATCTTCTGTGAAAGTATTTTCTATTTCTAGCAATACTTTTGCCTGTGATTTAGCACAAATAAATTCAGTAACGATAGTATGTAAGATCTGTACTTTTGTAATATTCATTTGTACTACGCGTTCGCGCACATACATGGAGTATACTGCATCACCGATATAAGCTAGCATAACTGCATCGGCACTTAGGCACTCCTCTATTGTTCGTTTGCGCAAACGAAGCGGCTCTTCTTCAAGAGCCGTTAGTTTCTTTATCGCTTCATTCTTTAAGAATTGAAATTGTTTAAACTTCACGTTTTTTCCACCGTGCACCTTGAGGAGAGTCCTCAATGGTAATACCAATCTCAGCTAATCGATCGCGGATACAATCAGCTAATGCCCATTGTTTTTGCTCGCGACAAGCTTGACGTACAGAAAGAATAACTTGCATTAATTCTTCATATTCAGCAGCATTAGCACCCGTATTGCCTTCCCAAGCTTTTTCAAGAACACCAATAACATCTGTCATAAATTTGAAGATTCGTTTCACTTCAGCAATTGCCTCTTGGCAAACAACGCCTTCTCTACTTGTTACAGCTTGATAGTAGATATTAATTTCTTTTGCAAGACCGAACATACTAGAAGTTGCTAAAGCAGTGTTGAAATCATCACTCATAGCATCCTCAAATTCTTCTTCGTATGCTTTCGCTTTTTCTAATAAGCGTTGAGCTTCATCACATGAGCCTGGCTCACATTTTTCAAGGTAAAGAAGGTTTTCAATAGCTGTGCTTAACCGTTCCAAAGATTTATTAGCTTCTTCTAGACGCTCATCAGAGAAATCTAATGGGCTACGGTAATGCGTGCTCAATAAGAAGTAACGCAATGCATCAGGACTATATTGTTCTAAAATATCTTTTACCAAGAAGAAATTATTCAAGGACTTAGACATTTTTTCAGAATTAATAGTGATAAAACCATTGTGCAACCAGTAGCGCACTGCTGGATGTTGACCAGAGCAACCTTCTGATTGAGCAATTTCATTTTCATGATGAGGGAAAATCAAATCGCTACCACCACCGTGGAAGTCAAATTCTGTGCCTAAATATTTTTGGCTCATAGCAGAACATTCAATGTGCCACCCTGGACGACCATTCCCCCATGGGCTTTCCCAATAAGGTTCACCAGGTTTTGCTGCTTTCCACAAAGCAAAGTCCATAGGATTCTTCTTACGACCATCTACTTCAATACGTGCGCCTGCTTCCATATCGTCTAATGTACGACCAGATAACTCACCGTAATGTTCAAATTTCTCCACACTATAATATACATCGCCATCGAGTTCATAGGCGTAGCCCTTGTCAATCAATGTTTGAATCATAGCAATGATATCATCAATATGTGTAGATACACGTGGATAAATGTCTGCACGTTGTACACCTAACGCATCCATTACTTCAAAATAACTATCGATATAGCGGTTTGCAATGGTATCCCAAGAGACACCTTCACCATTAGAAGTGTTGATGATTTTATCATCCACATCAGTAAAGTTTTGTACATATGTTACTTTATAGCCTACATGTTTCATATAGCGACGAATTACGTCCCAAGTCACGAAAGGACGAGCATTGCCAATATGAGGATGATTGTATGGTGTGACACCACATACGTACATTTTTGCCTCACCTGGTGTTACAGGATTAAAAACCTCTTTTTGGCGCGTCATAGTATTATAAACAGTAATTTCTCTCATCGTTACCGATGCCTCCAATTTTGTAAAATAAAAAAGACCTCTCATCTCATACAGAGACGATGGTCCGCGGTTCCACTCTGTTAGGTACCAATAGCGATACCCACTCATCGCATAACGGTGCGTCGCCGGACAAACCTACCTATAATCGGAGTGTCAGCTCATGAATGCATTTCATCTACCTATCCATGAACCCTCCCACCATCGGTTCTCGCTAAAAAGTTAGTTGTAGAGTACTTCTTTCAGTCTCAGCTATTAAAATAATCTATATTCATATATAAAAATATTTTACCAATAAAGCTATAGAATGTCAATATTTACAAGAAAGATCCCCATCTTTCATAGGCAGCTATTCACATATCATACATAGGTATTTTAAATAGCTTAATTAGAAAGATGAGGATATATAATCAGAATATTAAATTACTATTATCATTCATAACAATAGCTTTTATAGTACACAAGTAATAATAATGTCATTACATCAAATCAATTAATATTAAGCATTTTCTAATTTATCTTGATCATCATGTTTACGGCAAATACCTGCAAAAATAGATCCTGTAAAGTTATGAATGATGGAGAATACTGCACCTGCTACCGCAGCTTGTGGTGTAAAGTGTTTTAGTGCTAAAGATACGGATAATGCAGAATTTTGCATAGCCACTTCAATTTGCATAGCACGACGAGAAGACACATCAATACTGAGAGCTTTACATATAAAGTATGTCACAACATAACCACTCAAATTTTGTACTAAACACGCTACAAAAATAATGAAACCAGTTTCGGCAATTTGCTTTTGGTTAACTGCAGTTACAGCTGCCAAGATAAGCAATACCGCGATAGCTGCAATGGTTGGACATACAGATTTTACAGGTTCAATTTTTGCGCCAATAAAGTAATTCAATACAATCCCCAAAATAATTGGTACTAACACGATTTTTACAATGGATATAAACATTGGCATAAATTGAATTTCAATAGAAGATGTTGCACCTGCATATAATACGACAAATAAAGGCGTTAAAATAGGTGCCAATAATGTGGATACAGTTGTTGCTGATACGGATAAGGGAACATTACCATTTGCAAGGAAGGTCATTACATTAGAAGCAGTACCACCAGGACATGCACCCAACAAGATAAAACCAATCCCAACTTCTGGAGGAAAATTAAATGCTAAGGCTACTAAGAAACCTGCCAATGGCATCCATAAGAATTGGATTACGGATACGAGAATAACCTTCATTGGTTGCTTAAATACATCAATAAAGACTTGAGCCGTTAATGTTAACCCCATCGCAAACATAACAAACTGTAGCATGTAAGCAATATATGGAGTCATCCAAGAAAATACTGCAGGTAGCATATATGCTAAAACAGCCATCAATAGTACTATCCAGGATAGATAACTATTGAATAAGTGATTAATAGAACGAATAACACTCATAAAAACACTCGCTTTCATAATAAATCAAAATTTAATACGCCGATTATTATAGCATTTCTATAGAATATTAACAACACATACAAAAGGAGTTCACATAACACTTGTTACGTGAACTCCTTTGATTAATTGATCAAATTTATTATGTTAATGCACCTACATTATCTAAACGATGTAAGCACTTTTCTTTACCAAGTAATGTAACAATATTATTCAAATCCGGACCATGCATTTGACCTGTTAAAGCTACACGGATTGGCATAAATACGAATTTACCTTTTAAAGAGGTTTCTTTCATTACGGCCTTGATTGTTGCTTTTACAACTTCAGGTGTAATTTCATCAAGTTCAGCCAATGCATTCCGGAAAGCGCCGAGAACTGTTGGAGCTGTTTCTTCATTCAATACAGCACGCAACTCCTCTTCATGACCCTCTTCAAGGAATACTGTTTCGCCCATAAACAATCCTACATGATCTTTAATTTGAGCACCATAGCTAATATGATCACGGAATGTAGAGCATAATAATGTCAACCAATCAATATCAGCTTGATTCAAGCTATCTGGAGCTAAACCAACCTCTTTCAAATGCGGTAAACAAAGGTGGAATAACTCTTCATCACTCAAATTCTTCATGTAGTGGAAATTTATATGGTTCAATTTATCAATATCAAACACAGCAGGATTTTTCGCTACCCGATCCATAGAGAAAGCCTGAATTAATTCATCTTGTGTGAAGAATTCTTCTTCACCTTCAGGAGCCCAACCAAGAAGTGCCAAAAAGTTTACAAGTGCTTCTGGCAAGTACCCTAATTGTTTGTATTGTTCAACAGAAGTAGCACCATGACGTTTAGACATTTTCTTGTAGTCTTTACCAAGAATCAAGGAAATATGACCAAACTTAGGGACCTCCCAACCTAAAGCTTCATAAATAGCCATTTGACGAGGTGTATTAGATAAATGTTCCTCTGCACGAATAACGTGAGTGATCCCCATCATATGATCGTCCATTACTACAGCAAAGTTATATACAGGAATGCCATCAGATTTTACAATTACAAAATCACCAACGCCATTAGATTCAAAGGATACATGCCCACGTACCATATCATCAAAAGCGTATGTTTTATTCAACGGTACACGCAAACGAATTGTAGGTTTACGACCTTCAGCAATGTATTTAGCCTTTGTCTCTTCATCTAAGTGTTCACAATGACCGTTGTATTTTGGTGTTTCCCCACGATCCATTTGATCTTGACGCACCGCATCTAACTCTTCAGGTGTGCAATAACACTCATAAGCTTTACCTTCATCCAATAAGCGTTGTGTTACTTCTTTATATAAATCAAGACGTTCTGTTTGACGGTAAGGACCATTATTACCACCCACATCAATGCCTTCATCCCAGTTCATGCCAAGCCATTGTAAGGAAGCTTTAATATTCTCTTCACTTTCACGTGTAGAACGAGCTAAATCTGTATCTTCAATACGCAATACAAATGTGCCTTTTTCCTTACGTGCTAATAACCAGTTAAATAAAGCAGAACGAGCACCACCAATATGGAATGGACCCGTAGGGCTTGGAGCAAAACGAACTTTCATGGAACTCATGATTAAATCTCTCCTTCATATACAGAAACGACAGCTTGTGCAGCAATGCCTTCACGGCGCCCAATAGCCCCTAGCATTTCATTTGTTGTCGCTTTAATACTAATGCGATCTAATGGTATCTCTAATATAGACTGTAAATTAGCCTTCATCATATCGATGTGAGGTTTTAATTTAGGTGTCTCAGAAATAACCATAATATCAATATTATAGGCTTGTAACCCACGTTCTTTCAATAAGAAATTTACTTTTTCTAGTAAAAGCATGCTAGAAATCCCTTTATACTGGTCATCTTCAGGTGGAAAATAGTATCCAATATCCCGTAAACCAGCGGCGCCTAGCATGGCATCCATCAAGGCATGAATGAGAACATCCGCATCGGAGTGTCCATCAGGGCCAAGGCCAGATTCGATATGAACACCACCTAAGATACAAGGACGACCTGCTTTTAATTGATGAATATCATAACCAAATCCAACGCGCATACGCTTATCCTCAATTCCTAAATATCGTTTTGCTACTGCAATATCATTAGGAGTGGTCACCTTAATATTACAATAGTCTCCACTTACTATATGTACAGGCTGCCCTAAATGCTCAACGAGGGACACATCATCAGTGCCTAAATATTTTTCATCATAAGCCTTTTGATGGGCCTCTTTAAATAGATCTTTTTGAAAGCCTTGTGGCGTTTGAATTTGGTATAATTCACTGCGTTTTAATGTTTCTATTACAGTATGCTCTGTATCAACTCGTTTAATCGTATCCGTAGCAGGGACACCTACAGTAGCAGCTCCATATTCTATTGCGGCCCTAACAACAGAATCAAACAGTTTCGTTGATGCTAATGGACGCGCTCCATCATGAACTAGCACAATATTACTATCTTCTGATACAGCTTTGAGCCCATAAGCCACAGAATCTTGACGTTCTCTTCCACCAAGCACTATCTTTACAGGAATATGCAAATCCAACCCTTGAATATGGTTAGACATATATTCTTGTTCGCCTTCAGCTACAACAAGAATAATTTCTTTTAAACCTTCAATCTTTTCTACATTCTGTATGGTACGTTGAATAATAGAATATCCCCCTAAAGGAATAAATATCTTATTTTCTTTATATCCCATACGGCGACCAGCACCTGCAGCGAGAACGATACAACTAATTGCCTTGCCCATTTTGTCCTCCATCTACACGAGCAAAAATCATCCGTCCTGCACTCGTTTGTAATATGGATGTAACCATAACCTCTACATTTTGACCAACATAAGGCTTACCATCCTCTACGACAATCATCGTGCCATCGTCGAGATAAGCCACACCTTGGTGTACTTCCTTACCTTCTTTCATGATTTGAACGCGAATCCATTCTCCAGCGATTAGAGCAGGTTTTAATACATTTGCCAATTCATTGAGGTTAAGCACTTCAATCCCCTGTACACGAGCCACCTTATTCAAGTTAAAGTCATTAGTCATCAATTTCCATTGCTTATCTAAAGCAAGTCGCATAAGTTTTGAATCAACCTCTACAAGATCATCATAATCATCTTCAACAACTTCTATAGCTACCTTATTGGCATCTTGCATATCCTTCAAAATATCAAGGCCACGTCGGCCACGGTTGCGTTTCGTAGCATCCGCAGAGTCAGAAATTACCTGTAACTCATTTAATACAAATAGTGGCACCATAAGAGGGCCTTCAATGAAGCCCGTAGCACATAGTTCTTTGATACGACCGTCAATGATAACTGAAGTATCTAGTAATTTTGGCGTACTAGAGGATTTATCTAATTTATGAGTTGAAAACATTTTAAAACGACTTGTTTTTTTAGTGCTATCTCCTCCCCATTGTTGTACGTAATTATTGTACATTTCGGGGCCTTTACGAGCCATGATTTTAAGTCCACTATATCCAAAAATAGCACTCAAAATTATAGGAATATAAGGTCCTATAATAGGTACTTGATTGAATGCAACACCAATTAGATTTGCAATAATAAGGCCGAATAATAAACCGATGGTACCTGCAATCAATTCTTGATTTGGAATATGAGTAAGAATACGCTCTAATCTTTTAGCAATTACTAAACCTTGTTTCAGAATAAATGATGAAATCAGATAACCAATAACAAGGCCTAATAGAGTACCTACGATTAATACTGCAATACGTGCAATTGTTAATGACATGTCCCCAAAAGATTCAAATTGAGAAACCAAATATGGGTCAATAATAGGTGCTAAGCTATCCATTCCCACGTAGGCTGCTGTACCTACTAAAATGGCTATTACATAGCGTAAAATCCGATAAATCATGAAATCACCCCCTAATTATGAAAATACGAGCTGCATCGCCTCTTGTATAGATTTGACACCTCTAATTTTGATAGAACTATCATTATCCTTGATTTGTTTATAGTTGCCTTCAGGAATAATAAACTTTTTAAAACCTAATTTCTTGGCTTCATTTATACGCTGTTCAATGCGAGGAATACTGCGAACATTACCAGTTAAGCCTACTTCACCTAAAATTACCATATCTGTTGGAACGATTCGATTTTTCAGATTTGACACAATGGCAACCGCCATAGATAAATCACAAGCAGGTTCATTTACCTTGAGACCACCGATGACATTTACATACACGTCTTTATTACCTAATGTAAAGCCACAGCGTTTTTCTAAGACTGCTAATAATACAATTAATCGGTTAAGATCATAACCAATCGCCGTACGTCTAGGCATACCAAAGGCCGTAGTAACGACCAAGCTTTGTACCTCTACTAAGATGGGCCGAACCCCTTCGAGGTAAATCATAACAGCACTGCCACTTTCTTCATCGGAACGCTCTGCCAAGAGAGAAGCAGATGGATTGGACAATTCCTGTAACCCTTCCTCTACCATGGCAAAAATGCCTGTTTCTGATGTAGAACCAAAACGGTTTTTAATGGACCGTAATATACGGAATTGATAAGAACGCTCCCCTTCAAAGTAAAGCACTACATCTACCATATGCTCTAACATACGAGGCCCTGCAATATTGCCTTCCTTTGTTACATGACCAATGATTACAGTAGGTATATTTCGTTCTTTACAGAAGCGAAGTAGACGAGATGTGCATTCACGAACTTGACTAACACTGCCTGGCGCAGCATCTATATCTCCAGTATACATAGTTTGTATAGAGTCAATGACTAGTAAGGAAGGAGTCATTGCTTCAGCTTGCTCCAATATATGATCTAGATCAGTATCTGCAATAACTTGTAACCGTTCACTATTAATATGCAGTCGTTCTGCTCGAAGTTTAAGTTGTAACTGAGACTCTTCACCAGATGCATAAAGAACTGCTCCTACTGTATCGGCTACCTTCTGGGATACTTGTAGTAACAGAGTAGATTTACCAATACCAGGATCACCACCTAAAAGCATTAGAGCACCAGGCACTATGCCACCACCTAATACACGGTCAATTTCACCAAAGGTTGTAGATACGCGTGCAATAGAAGAAATTTCGATATCTGGCAAGGCGGTAGGTTTCGCCGTTTGATTTCCAACACCTCGAGAAGGTGTTCGACTATGTTTAGTTTCTTTAATGATTTCTTCAACTAATGTATTCCATTCTCCACATTGTGGACAACGGCCCATCCACTTAGAGGATTCAGCCCCACAATTTTGACAAAAGAATACAGATTTTGCTTTTGCCATAACACCTCAATACATTTAAAAAGAAAGGTCATGAATGATAACCATTCATGACCTTTTATGCATAATTTTACTACATGGTTAACTATCATCATTTTATAGTATACCATTTAACTTATATTTTTTATATGAAAGGTAGTCATTAACTGTATAATTTGTATTTTTATCATATTGATACAACAAGATCGTTATCCTTTGCATCTGCTTTAATAATTTTACCTTCTTTTGCATCTCCTTTCAAAATAAGATCGGACACTGGGTCCTCAATTAAACGTTGAATAGCACGTTTTAATGGTCGAGCCCCCATTGTGAAATCAGAGCCCTCCTTAACGAGTAATTTCATAGCCTCAGGAGTTATTTCTAATTGTAAATCACGTTCTCCAAGGCGTTTTGTGACATCACTCATTAAAATGGTTACAATTTCTTTTAAGTCCTCTCCTGTTAATGGATGGAATACAATCATTTCATCAATACGGTTTAAAAACTCAGGTCTAAAATGACGTTTCACCGCATCCATTACTGACTTCTTAGCCTCTTTGAACTCAATTTCTTTATTTTCATCTACATTGAAATCAGATTTTTTAGCCGCTAAAAAACCAAGTTCTGGAGAGTTTTTATGTAAAGCTTTAGCACCTAAGTTACTTGTCATAATAATAACTGTATTTCTGAAATCTACAGTTCTTCCTTGACTATCAGTAAGACGACCATCATCAAGAACTTGTAACAAAATATTAAAGAAATCTACATGTGCCTTTTCCACTTCATCGAGGAGGATAACGCTATATGGTTTACGACGTACCGCATCTGTTAATTGGCCACCTTCTTCATAGCCTACATAACCTGGAGGAGCACCGACTAAGCGAGACACAGTATGTTTTTCCATATATTCAGACATATCAAGTCGAATCATAGCAGATTCATCGCCGAACAAGGAGGATGCAAGCGCTCTTGCTAGCTCAGTTTTCCCTACACCAGTTGGCCCAAGGAACAAGAATGAACCAATAGGCCGTTTTGGGTCTTTTAATCCAGCCCTTGCACGGCGTACAGCTTTAGCTACAGCAGTAACAGCCTCATCTTGACCTACTACGCGTTTATGAAGTTCTTCTTCCAAATGTAGTAAGGTTGCAGACTCTTCTTCTGCAATTTTAGCCACTGGAATGCCTGTCCATTGCGCTACTACAGCAGCTATGTCTTCTTCTGTTACTATTAACTTTTGATCGCTTTTTTCTTTAGCAATAGATTTTTTATCACCAATTTCTTTTAATAGTGATTGTTCTTCATCGCGAAGCTTTGCAGCCTTTTCGAAATCTTGAGACGTAACAGCCGCTTCTTTTTCTTTCTTAACTGTATTGAGACGATCCTCTAATGCTTTAA
>OBYO01000407.1_pt1 | contig 22650 bp, 15 predicted proteins | sample 1476771 | NCBI WGS metagenome assembly OBYO01 (sample SAMEA2580202, study PRJEB22360) | human gut metagenome | biome: human gut; feature: human-associated habitat; material: faeces | place: Denmark | collected 2008/2010 | reverse complement strand
GTGACGGTCCTCTGTTTCCGTCCATCATCTACACCGCCACGTCGTTGGATGCGCAGATGGCATACAGCGGGGAGGTGGTGGCATGCATCATGTAGGCCTGGTTGAAGCGGGAGAAGTTAATCGCCCCACGACCTTCACGTACATGAATATAAGAAGCCTGTGACAGCGCATTCAGCAGTTTGTGGGTGGAGTGGGTGGCGAAAACGGTAGGACCGTTGTGATCGCCAGGTTCGCCGCGCATGGCATAGTGATCGGCATAGATCGGGTTGAAACGTGCATAGCCGTACCAGGCTTCGTCAAAGTGCAGACGATCGGAGGTTTTTTCCAGCAGATCCTGCGCTTCTTTAGCGTTATAACACACGCCGTCATAGGTGCAGTTGGTCACCACGCAGTAAGACGGTTTTTGCCCGGCTTTGTCTTTGGTCAGCGGGCTTTCACTGATTTTCTTCTGCAAGGTTTCAGGTTGCATTTCCTGCGGATAGATTGGCCCGATAATGCCGTAGCGGTTGCGGCTTGGCACCATATAGACCGGTTTCGCGCCTGTCAGCATCAAGCCTTGTTCGATGGATTTATGGCAATTACGGTCAACGACCACGACATCGTTATCGGTCATGCAAGCCTGCATGATGGTGCGGTTAGAGCCGGAAGTACCGACGACTACCGACCAGGAGCGATCGGCACCAAATACGCGTGCGGCATATTTTTCGCTTTCGCCAAATGCGCCAGTATGGTCAAGCAAAGAACCGAGGGAAGTTCGTTCGATGCCCATGTCGGTGCGGAACAGATTTTCACCATAGTAGTCATGGTAGAAACGTCCGGCGGGTGTTTTGGTAAAACCAACGCCGCCCTGGTGGCCTGGCGCTGCCCAGGAATATTCATGGATGTCACTATATTTCATCAGCGCGCTGAACAGTGGCGGCAACAGCTGCTGGCGGTAGCGGGTCATCGCGGCAACGGCGCGTCCGGCGATAAAGTCGGCGGTATCTTCCAGAATCCAGGCGAATTCATCGACAAGCTCCAGCAGATCCCGGTCCATTGCGGCGAGGGCTTTTTCCCGATCGCCCAACAGGAAGACCGGCACGTTTTGTTGGCGCTCATGAAGCTTACCGATCAATTGTCTGACGTTTTGATGTTCGTCCGGATGTTCCATTTGATAGCTGAACATCAGGCAGTCAATGGCTTCGTTTGAAGAGAGAATGGCAAAACCATCATCAAAGGAGGTGGATTTAATCACGGTAACATTTTGCTGGCTTAAAGCATCTGCCAGACGCTCAACGGCGTTACCGACCCAGGTGTCTTGATGGAGAAACTCGCTTTCAACAATTAATACTTTCATCATTGCTTACCCGGTTATGAAGGAATCTTCGTTGCGGGCAAGTATCTTCCGGCCTTTTCGGGCTGTAAAGCGCGTGAAAAACAAACATTTTTGAAATATTTAGTTTTATAAACAATACGTTATGTGATTATTTTAAATTATTTTCACTGCTTATTATCGACGGCTAAACTATTTTTTTGGCTGATACTGATATCGTCTTTAGCCGGGAAACGTCTGGCGGCGCTGTTGGCTAAGTTTGCGGTATTGTTGCGGCGACATGCCGACATATTTGCCGAACGTGCTGTAAAAACGACTACTTGAACGAAAGCCTGCCGTCAGGGCAATATCGAGAATACTTTTATCGGTATCGCTCAGTAACGCGCGAACGTGGTTGATGCGCATCGCGGTAATGTACTGTTTCATCGTCAATTGCATGACCCGCTGGAATATCCCCATTGCATAGTTGGCGTTAAGTTTGACGTGCTCAGCCACATCGTTGATGGTCAGCGCCTGATCATAGTTTTCGGCAATAAAGCCCAGCATCTGGCTAACATAAAATTGCGCATGGCGCGAGACGCTGTTTTTGTGTGTGCGCGAGGTTTTATTGACCAGAATCGGTTCCCAGCCAGAGAGGCTAAATCGCTTGAGCATCAGGCCAATTTCATCAATGGCGAGCTGGCGAATTTGCTCGTTCGGACTGTTTAATTCCTGCTGCCAGCGGCGCACTTCAAACGGGCTAAGTTGCTGTGTGGCCAGTGATTTGATCACCATGCCGTGAGTGACGTGGTTAATCAGGTCTTTATCCAGCGGCCAGGAGAGAAACAGATGCATCGGCAGATTAAAAATCGCCATGCTCTTACAGGTTCCGGTATCTGTTAGTTGGTGCGGTGTACAGGCCCAGAACAGCGTGATATGACCCTGATTGATATTCACTTTTTCATTGTTGATCAGGTATTCCACATCGCCATCGAAAGGCACATTCACTTCGACCTGACCATGCCAGTGGCTGGTGGGCATGATATGCGGTGCGCGAAACTCAATCTCCATCCGCTGGTATTCCGAATACAGCGACAGCGGGCTGCGGGTCTGTTTTTCGTCGCTGCTGCACATAAACGTATCTGTATTCATGGATGGCTCTCTTTCCTGGAATATCAGAATTATGGCAGGAGTGAGGGAGGATGACTGCGAGTGGGAGCACGGTTTTCACCCTCTTCCCAGAGAGGCGAGGGGAGCGTCCGAGCATCATGAGGCCGAAAACTCTGCTTTTCAGGTAACTTATTACCATAAACTCAGATTTACTGCTGCTTCACGCAGGATCTGAGTTTATGGGAATGCTCAACCTGGAAGCCGGAGGTTTTCTGCAGATTCGCCTGCCATGATGAAGTTATTCAAGCAAGCCAGGAGATCTGCATGATGACTGCACCCAAAATTACATTTATCGGCGCTGGTTCGACGATTTTCGTTAAAAATATTCTTGGTGATGTGTTCCATCGCGAGGCGCTGAAAACGGCGCATATTGCCCTGATGGACATTGATCCCACCCGCCTGGAAGAGTCGCATATTGTGGTGCGTAAGCTTATGGATTCAGCAGGGGCCAGCGGCAAAATCACCTGCCACACCCAACAGAAAGAAGCCTTACATGATGCCGATTTTGTCGTGGTGGCATTTCAGATTGGCGGTTATGAACCTTGCACGGTGACTGATTTCGAGGTCTGTAAGCGGCATGGTCTGGAACAAACCATTGCCGATACGTTGGGGCCGGGCGGTATTATGCGCGCGCTACGTACCATTCCGCATCTGTGGCAAATTTGCGAGGACATGACGGAAGTCTGCCCCGATGCCACCATGCTCAACTATGTTAACCCAATGGCGATGAATACCTGGGCGATGTATGCCCGCTATCCGCATATCAAACAGGTCGGGCTGTGCCATTCGGTGCAGGGAACGGCGGAAGAGCTGGCGCGTGACCTCAATATCGACCCAGCTACGCTGCGTTACCGTTGCGCAGGTATCAACCATATGGCGTTTTACCTGGAGCTGGAGCGCAAAACCGCCGACGGCAGTTATGTGAATCTCTACCCGGAACTGCTGGCGGCTTATGAAGCAGGGCAGGCACCGAAGCCGAATATTCATGGCAATACTCGCTGCCAGAATATTGTGCGCTACGAAATGTTCAAAAAGCTGGGCTACTTCGTCACGGAATCGTCAGAACATTTTGCTGAGTACACACCGTGGTTTATTAAGCCAGGTCGTGAGGATTTGATTGAGCGTTATAAAGTACCGCTGGATGAGTACCCGAAACGCTGCGTCGAGCAGCTGGCGAACTGGCATAAAGAGCTGGAGGAGTATAAAAACGCCTCCCGGATTGATATTAAACCGTCACGGGAATATGCCAGCACAATCATGAACGCTATCTGGACTGGCGAGCCGAGTGTGATTTACGGCAACGTCCGTAACGATGGTTTGATTGATAACCTGCCACAAGGATGTTGCGTGGAAGTAGCCTGTCTGGTTGATGCTAATGGCATTCAGCCGACCAAAGTCGGTACGCTACCTTCGCATCTGGCCGCCCTGATGCAAACCAACATCAACGTACAGACGCTGCTGACCGAAGCTATTCTTACGGAAAATCGCGACCGTGTTTACCACGCCGCGATGATGGACCCGCATACTGCTGCCGTGCTGGGCATTGATGAAATATATGCTCTTGTTGACGACCTGATTGCCGCCCACGGCGACTGGCTGCCAGGCTGGTTGCACCGTTAAAACGCGACTAAACGCTACTGCGCCGGGGGATTTATTCCGGCGCACACCTCTGACGATACCAATAACAGAAGGCGGGCGTTGGTAACAGCGACCCGATACCCTATGAGCATTTCAATGACTACAAAACTCAGTTATGGATTTGGAGCGTTCGGGAAGGATTTTGCGATCGGCATTGTGTATATGTACCTCATGTATTACTACACCGATGTCGTTGGGCTGTCTGTGGGTTTGGTCGGTACTTTGTTTCTGGTGGCGAGGATCTGGGATGCTATTAACGATCCGATTATGGGATGGATTGTAAATGCTACGCGATCGCGATGGGGTAAGTTCAAACCCTGGATCCTGATCGGTACGTTGGCAAACTCTGTAATCTTATTTCTCCTCTTTAGTGCGCATCTGTTTGAAGGTACTACTCAGATTGTCTTTGTTTGCGTGACCTACATCCTCTGGGGCATGACTTACACCATTATGGATATTCCCTTCTGGTCGCTGGTTCCAACCATCACGCTCGATAAACGTGAGCGCGAACAACTGGTTCCTTATCCGCGTTTTTTTGCCAGTCTGGCAGGCTTTGTTACGGCAGGTGTGACGCTACCATTTGTTAATTATGTCGGCGGTGGCGATCGGGGATTTGGCTTTCAGATGTTCACTCTGGTACTAATCGCCTTTTTTATTGTTTCAACCATCATCACTCTGCGCAATGTGCATGAAGTCTTTTCGTCAGACAATCAACCGTCTGCTGAAGGAAGCCATCTGACACTTAAAGCCATCGTTGCGCTAATTTATAAAAACGATCAGCTTTCATGCCTCTTGGGTATGGCTCTTGCTTATAATGTAGCCAGCAACATTATTACCGGATTTGCTATCTATTATTTCTCATATGTTATCGGTGATGCGGATTTGTTCCCCTATTATCTGTCGTATGCGGGAGCTGCTAACCTGGTGACGTTAGTATTCTTCCCACGCTTAGTTAAATCATTATCCCGACGCATTTTATGGGCCGGAGCATCTATTCTTCCGGTGTTAAGCTGTGGTGTTCTCCTGTTAATGGCATTAATGAGCTATCACAACGTCGTCCTCATTGTGATTGCGGGTATTTTGCTGAATGTGGGAACGGCGCTTTTCTGGGTATTACAGGTCATCATGGTGGCAGATACCGTTGATTACGGTGAATATAAACTGCACGTACGCTGTGAAAGTATCGCTTACTCCGTGCAGACTATGGTGGTGAAGGGCGGTTCAGCCTTTGCGGCTTTTTTCATTGCGGTTGTGTTAGGGATGATTGGCTATGTACCGAATGTTGAACAGTCTACGCAAGCCCTATTAGGTATGCAGTTTATTATGATTGCTCTACCAACTCTGTTTTTCATGGTAACGCTGATTCTCTACTTCCGTTTCTATCGCCTCAATGGCGACACGCTGCGCAGGATCCAGATTCATCTGCTGGATAAATATCGCAAAGTACCGCCCGAGCCTGTTCATGCTGATATTCCGGTCGGTGCAGTGAGTGATGTGAAAGCCTGACGTGGACAATAGCTAACGAAAATGGCCTGATGCGATATGTTTATCAGGCCACGTCTTAATGTAATGCTTTGGATTTGCAAATTTTGTAGACCGGATAAGGAATTCACGCCGCATCCGGCATCAACAAAGCGCACGTTGTTATCCGGTTATCAAGCCAAAGCGCCGTAGCTGGCGGCAATGAAAGCGAGCGAGGAATATCACCGTCGTTAATGCGCCAAGCAGCGCGCAGAACATATCGGATTGCGTGTCCCACTGGTCGCCCTGGGTGCCGAGAAAATCATCCGCTCCCTGGCCCATTGCCAGCGCCGCCCACCACTCGATTAATTCATACATCGCGCTTATCGCCAGCGCCACGCAGCAGACCAGGAACGCCACCATTTTACGTCCGCGCACGTACATCCCGCGCACGAGAATTTCTCGTGCCACCAGTGCAGGCACCAGCCCCTGGAAAAAATGCCCCAGCTTGTCATACGGATTACGGCTCAACCCCAGCCATTCCTGCACCTCAAAACCGATGGGGACTTTCGCGTAGGTGTATTGCCCGCCGACCATCAGGATGATGGCGTGAAAGAAAATGAGCGTATAGAGCAGCGGCGTTAACGGATAACGTTTAGCGGTGGCAAGCAGTAGCGGCACGACAATAATCACCGGTGTCACTTCCATCAGCCAGGTGAGTTTGTCATGGGCCGAAATGCCGGTATAAATCAGGATTAACGTTAGCGCCAGTGCGCCGGTGTTAAGAATTAACGGCTTGAGTGTACGGGTCATGGTGAGTTCGCAAGTCAGGGAAAATACTGACTATTCACCAGCAAGCGTGAAATTACAATCGCAAAAGAGGTGGCCCAGGGGGATCACCTGGCAGCATGCTGCCAGGCGCTGGGCCGAAGAGGTTACTTAGTGCAGTTCGCGCACTGTTTGTTGACGATTTGCTGGAAGAAGTCGTTACCTTTGTCATCGACCAGGATAAACGCCGGGAAATCTTCTACTTCGATTTTCCAGATAGCTTCCATACCCAGCTCCGGATAAGCGACGCACTCCAGATGCTTGATGCTCTGCTGCGCCAGTACCGCCGCCGGACCGCCGATGCTACCGTGTTTATGACACGCGTCGGTAACCTGCTGACTGCGGTTACCTTTCGCCAGCATGATCATGCTGCCGCCGTGGGATTGCAGCAGATCCACGTAGGAGTCCATACGGCCTGCGGTGGTTGGGCCAAGTGAACCTGATGGATAACCGGCAGGGGTTTTCGCCGGACCCGCGTAGTAGATCGGGTGATCTTTGATGTACTGCGGAAGTTCTTTACCGGCGTCAATCAGCTCTTTCAGCTTGGCGTGTGCAATATCTCGGCCCACGATAATGGTGCCGGTGAGCGACAAACGAGTGGATACCGGGTATTGCGAAAGCTGGGCGAGGATCTCTTTCATCGGGCGGTTAAGGTCAACTTTCACCGCTTCGCCTTCACCGGCCTGGCGCAGTTCTTGTGGAATGTACTGGCCTGGGTTGTGTTCCAGTTTTTCGATCCAGATACCTTCGCGGTTGATTTTCGCTTTAATGTTACGGTCAGCGGAGCAGGAGACGCCCATGCCGACCGGGCAGGATGCGCCGTGACGTGGCAGACGGATAACGCGAATGTCGTGCGCGAAGTATTTACCGCCAAACTGCGCGCCAAGACCGAGTTTCTGGGCCTCTTCCAGCAGTTCCTGTTCCAGCTGGACATCGCGGAACGCCTGACCATGTTCGTTCCCTTCCGTCGGCAGTTCATCGTAATAGTGAGCGCTTGCTAACTTGACGGTTTTCAGGTTGGTTTCCGCAGACGTACCGCCAATCACAAACGCGATATGGTACGGCGGGCAGGCTGCAGTACCGAGGGTACGCATTTTCTCGACGAGGAAGTTTTTCAGTTTGCCGGGAGTCAGCAGGGCTTTGGTTTCCTGGTAGAGATACGTTTTGTTGGCAGAGCCGCCGCCTTTCGCAACGCAAAGGAATTTGTACTCATCGCCATCTACCGCGTACAGGTCGATTTGCGCAGGCAGGTTAGTGCCGGTGTTGACCTCTTTGTACATGTCCAGCGCCGCATTCTGTGAATAGCGCAGGTTATCTTCGATATAGGTGTTATAGACGCCTTTCGACAGCGCTTCTTCATCACCGCCACCGGTCCACACGCGCTGGCCTTTTTTACCGACGATGATCGCGGTGCCGGTATCCTGGCAGGTCGGCAGCACGCCTTTGGCGGCGATTTCGGAGTTTCTTAAGAATTGCAGCGCCACGTACTTGTCGTTTTCGCTGGCTTCTGGATCGTGAAGAATAGCCGCAACCTGTTTCTGGTGTGCCGGACGGAGCATGAAAGAAGCGTCGTGAAAGGCTTGCTGCGCCAGTAGGGTCAGGGCTTCTGGTTCCACTTTCAGGATGGTTTCGCCGTCGAAGTCGGCAACGCTAACGTAATCGGAAGTGAGTAGATAGTATTCGGTATTGTCTTTCCCCATCGGGAAAGGTGCCTGGTAGATAAAGGGTTTGTTTGACATAGCTTCCAGCCTGTAACTCTGTATTTGTTATTCGAAAATGGCGTGCCGCGTAGTCACGGGCGGCACGCAAAGTGCATTTATAAGAACCCGTACATCGCGGCGAAGATCCAGCCGAAGACGCACGATACGCTCACACCAATCAACCCCGGCAGAATAAAACTGTGGTTGATGACGAAGCGACCGATGTGGGTGGTGCCGGAACGGTCAAACTGAATCGCTGCCAGATCGCTCGGATAAGTCGGCAGGATGTAATAACCGTAGCAAGCCGGTGCTGAAGCCACGATGTATGCCGGATCAACGCCGATCGCCAGCGCGACCGGAACAATCGCCGCCAGCGCCGCAGCCTGAGAGTTTACAAACTTGGAAACCAGCAGCAGAACAATGGCATACGCCCACGGATACTCTTTCACCATTTCACCCAGTACGCCCTGAATTTCAGACATATGCGCACCGAACATGGTTTCTGCCATCCATGCGATACCGTACACCGCCACGATGGCGATCATACCGGAACGGAAGACTTCGTTTTTTGAGATAGACGCGGGATTGGTTTTGGTCAGGATAATAATCAGCGCCCCGGTCAGCAGCATAAACATCTGAATAACCAGTACCATCGACAGCGGTTTGCCGCCGAAGGATGGACGCAGGTCCGAATCAGCACCAAGAAGGGCGACTACAGCGATTGCACCGAGGAAAATCCACATTGCCAGCCAGTTGCTTTTCGGCAGTTTTTTATCGAGCAGCGTCGCGGTATCACCGTAAACATACTCACGGTTTTCCGGTACGGAGATGAATTTCTGGAACTCTTCGTCTTTATCCAGATCTTTACCGCGGAACCAGCTGAAGATACCGATCGCCAGGATACCGATTAACGTCGATGGAATGGTGATTGCCAGCAGGTCGAGGAACTCAAGATGGCGACCATCAAAGGTGACATTACCCAGCATTGCAACCAGAGACACGACCGCAACCGACACCGGACTGGCGATAATCCCCATCTGTGCACCGATAGAACTTGCCGCCATCGGACGTTCCGGACGGATGTTGTTCTTAATGGCGACGTCGTAGATGATCGGCAGAATGGTGTAAACCACATGACCCGTACCGCAAAGAATGGTCAGTGTACAGGTCACAAACGGCGCGACAATTGAGACATATTTCGGGTTGCGGCGCAGCAGCTTCTCGGCAATTTGCAGCATGACATCAAGACCGCCCGAAGCTTGCAAGGTCGCCGATGCCGCCACCACCGCAATGATAACCAGCATGACATCAACCGGTGGTTTACCTGGCTGAAGGTGGAAGACGAAGACCAGAATGACCAGACCGATACCGCCTAATAAACCCAGCGCGATACCACCCTTTCTGGCACCATAAAACAGACATATCAGTATTATGATAAGTTGGATAGTAAATAACATGTGTGAACCCTCGCGATAATCCTATTTAAATTTTTGCTGAATAGATCACAGTCACGTTCTGTTTTGTATGAACTGTTTTCAGAGCCTGACTAAATATCCGTTTGGTCGTTACCGGCTTTAGCAAATACCTCACAGTAAATATTGGCTGATTAAAGCAGCGGCAAATTTATGCACTGTGATAAGCGGCTTTTTCAGAGAGAAAAACTCTCTGGCGATGGGTTTATAGTTTGTACTGCGCAGATGTTAATGTTTTGTTTGCTGTTATCTTATTGATATTTATCGGTCTATTTTTTGTTCTCAGGGCAGATATCATTAGGTTTAAAGATTAATCTGATCTACCCATTTGTGGGTAAAAATACACATAATGCGGGTGACATAATAGTTAATTAACTTTTGTTATCGTTTTGAAATTAAAAACACCGTTCACCTGAAGAGATATTAATTTTTAGCGATGATGGAGGGATAATTATATTTGATCTGGCACAAGTTTTACTGATGAAGGATGTAACTTGTGCCAGGGGTATTTTGCATTACGGTAATAATTATTACTTACAGATAACCAGCGATCCGTTATTGGCAATATTGTTTCAGTAGTGAGTAGTGTTCTGCCTGAATACGGTAACGGTAAACCGGACGCCCCGTGACGCCATAATGGATACTGGTGAACAAGATGTGGCAGTTGACCAGCCAGATGAGGTATTTACGGCAGGAAACACGCGAGATGTTAACCTCGTTAGCCAGCTCGTCGGTTGAAAACTCATAGTCCTGATGCGCGTCAATCCACTGGCACAGCGTGCGTAAAGTCTGCGGCGTTAAGCCTTTTGGCAAGCGACGAGGATCCTGTTCGTTGGAGCTGCTGCCGTGGATTAGCTGATCAAGCTCGGCCTGGTCATAATACTGATGTTTTTCCAGCGCCATTTTCTTTTGCCGCCAGCCGGTGAGCGCCTCTTCAAAGCGGGAAGCCTGGAAGGGTTTGATCAGGTAATCCACGACACCGTAATGCAGCGAATCTTTAATGGTTGCCGCATCGGCTGCGGAGGAGATGACAATCACATCACTTTTGCAACGCGCGTTATGCAGGACAGGCAGTAAATCGAGCCCGTTCTCTTTTTGCATATAGATATCGAGCAATATCAGGTCGATAGGCGTATCGCTATTGAAGATAATCTCTTTGGCTTTCTCCAGCGTCGAGGCTGTTCCACAGCATTGAAAGCCTGGGATTTGTGCTACGTATCGGCGATTCAGCTCCGCGACCATTGCGTCGTCATCGATAATTAATACATTGATCATCTGTTCGACCTCTCCCCGTCCCAGGGTATCTGGACAAAAAATTGTGTGAAAATCCCGGGTTCCGATTCCACGGCGATGCTGCCGCCGAGATTTTCTACCTGTTGTTTGACAAGTGCTAAACCGACGCCTCGCTCGCTTCCTTTTGTCGAGACACCTTTGTCAAAAATGTGATCGATTTTGTCGGGTGCGATTCCCGGTCCATCATCGTTAACTTCGCAGTGCAGCCAGCCGTGACGGTAGTGCAATGTTACGCTAATTTCGCCACCGGGTTCCGGCCCTAATGCTTCCAGCGCGTTTTCTATCAGATTTCCCAATGTGGTAATCAGCGTCGCGACCTGGTCCTCACTGCCGCTGTCTGGCAGCTGGCTTTCACTGTTTAAAATCAGCGTATGGCCTAAATCGGTCGCGCGGTTAATCTTGCTGATTAAAAAACCAGCGATAACCGGAGATTTGATCTTACCCAGCAGAGAGCCAATCTCTTCCTGATAGTTATTGGCTGTTTTGAGAATGTAATCTTCCAACTGCTTATAACTCTTCAGATGCAATAATCCGAGAATCACATGCAATTTATTCATAAATTCGTGGGATCGTTCACGAAGTGCATCAGCATAGTTGACCAGACCGTCGAGTCGCTGCATCAGTTTACGTACTTCAGTTTTGTCCCTGAAGGTTGAAATGGCACCGATGATAACGCCATTACTGCGCACCGGAACGGTGTTGATCAGTAATAGCCGGTCTTTAATCGTAATCTCTTCGTCGCGGCGCGGCGTACCGTCGCGTAACACTTCCGAGACATCTACCACCTGTGACCATGAGTGGCTGAGCGTCGACAGTTTCTCATCGTCCTGCGACTTACGGTAATTCAGCAATTCTTGTGCGGCATCGTTGATCAGCGTGACCTCGCCGCGATCGTCCACGGCAACGACGCCTTCTTTGATAGACTGCAACATGGCCTGGCGCTGCTCAAACAGCGTGGAGATTTCGTAGGGTTCCAGGCCGAAAAGGATTTTTTTCAGTACCTTAACCAGAATGCAGGTGCCAATCAGTCCGACCAGCATGCCAAATAATACCGACCAGATAATGCTCCAGCGACTGTCATTGATTTGTTGGGTCACGCGGCTTAACTCAAGGCCGATCGCCACCACGCCAATTTGTTTATGATTTTCATCGTAGATGGGGGTAAATACGCGTAAAGCCTGCGCCAGAAAACCGCGATTGATAGCGACATTTTCTTTGCCATTCAGCGCTTTAAGGATGTCATCACCTTTAAATGGCTGACCAATACGCTGGGCTTCAGGATGCGAGTAGCGAAGACTTTGCATATCGGTAACGACAATAAACAGCAGATCGTTGCGTTTGCGCACGGCTTCCGCGATGGCCTGGATTCCGCTCTCCTGCGGTTTTTTCTGCAAGCCCTGACGGATTTCCGGCGAGTCGGCGAGGGTACGCGCCACTGCCAGTGCCTTGTTGGCCAGCCCGTCTCGCGTCATATCACTGATTTGCGAGAAGTAAATCAGATGCACCACCAATAGCACCGAGAACAGTACCGCGCTGACCATTAAGATCACTGTGGTACTCAATTTCATCGGACGTTTGCGTAACATACGGTAGGGCAATGAATGTCTCATCAGCTTCCTTGTGTGACAAATTTCTTAAGCATTATCTCTGATGAGGCGGGTAATTCAAAGGGAGTAAGAATGATTGGCTATATAGGGGAAGAGACTCTGGCAACGGAAACTGCCAGTGCTGTATGAAGATTCCAGGGCTATGCTTATAGCGATAATCATACTGATGAGAGAGGGAAAGTCATGGATCAGGCGCTACTGGACGAGGGTTATCGCTGTTATACCGGCGAAAAGATCGATGTCTATTTCAACACTGCGATATGTCAGCATTCTGGCAATTGCGTACGTGGCAACGGCAAGTTATTTAATCTCAAACGAAAGCCGTGGATCATGCCGGATGAAGTCGACGTCGTCACTGTGGTTAAAGTGATTGATACGTGCCCGAGCGGCGCGCTGAAATACCGTCATAAATAAGCGAGGGTAAAATGGAAATACGCGAAGGCCACAATAAATTTTACATTAATGACGAACAAGGCAAGCAAATCGCTGAAATTGTCTTTGTGCCGACCGGAGAGAATTTAGCGATTATCGAACATACCGATGTCGATGAAAGCCTGAAAGGGCAGGGGATTGGTAAACAGCTGGTTGCGAAAGTCGTGGAAAAAATGCGTCGGGAAAAACGAAAAATTATCCCACTATGCCCATTTGCGAAACACGAATTTGATAAAACGCGGGAGTATGATGATATTCGCAGTTGATGGGAGAGTACAGAGTCACGATATTTTTCATGCTCTCCGCGGAGTGATGCAGGAGAGCATCTGAAGGGTAGGGGGATGCACAAAGAATGGGCAGAGAGCGCGTTTTTTTGTCCCAAGTCATCCCCTTTACTGAGCAAAAAAAAGAATATCTCCTATATGAGAATCATCAATCGGGGTTAATAATTTTTGCGTCCCCAGAGCATTCAATATTGATAGGAGTCATATTATGGAAGGTAAAAACAAGTTCAATACTTATGTTGTTTCTTTTGATTATCCATCATCTTATTCCTCAGTGTTCTTAAGGTTAAGATCATTGATGTATGATATGAATTTCTCTTCTATCGTGGCTGATGAATATGGGATACCACGACAATTGAATGAAAATTCCTTCGCAATAACGACATCGTTAGCCGCAAGTGAAATCGAAGATTTAATCAGGCTTAAATGCTTAGACTTACCGGATATTGATTTTGACCTCAACATTATGACAGTTGATGACTATTTCCGTCAGTTTTACAAGTAGCCAGGAAGGATAAGAAGAACATAAAAAATGGCACTATTCTCTAAAATATTAATTTTTTATGTGATTGGTGTGAACATATCCTTTGTCATTATCTGGTTTATCTCACATGAGAAAACACATATTCGTTTACTTAGTGCATTCCTGGTCGGAATAACCTGGCCAATGAGTCTGCCTGTGGCATTACTTTTTTCTCTCTTTTAGGAGCTGTAGTTGAGTGGACCCGCTGGTTATCGTGAAACGAAGCGTCTCTCCTCAAAACTGGATTTGCGGAACGACGAACGAAGCAGTCGCCTGACTGCTTCGTTCATTAAAGTGAAATTTATTTCTGTGGGCGCATCGCCGGGAAGAGAATAACGTCGCGAATAGTATGACTGTTTGTAAACAGCATAATCATTCGGTCGATACCAATACCCAGACCAGCGGTTGGCGGCAGACCATATTCCAGCGCAGTCACGTAATCTTCGTCATAGAACATGGCTTCGTCGTCACCTGCAGCTTTAGCGTTAACCTGTTCCTGGAAACGTTCAGCCTGATCTTCTGCGTCGTTTAATTCGCTAAAACCATTACCGATTTCACGACCACCGATGAAGAATTCAAAACGGTCGGTGATTTCTGGGTTAACATCATTACGGCGTGCCAGCGGTGACACTTCTGCCGGATATTCCGTAATAAAGGTTGGCTGAATCAGATGTGCTTCTGCCACTTCATCAAAGATCTCCGTGACAATACGTCCCAGCCCCCAGCTTTTCTCTACCGTAATACCGATAGATTCAGCTAATGCTTTAGCAGCATCAAAATTATCCAGGTCGGCCATATCGGTTTCTGGACGATATTTTTTGATTGCTTCGCGCATGGTGAGTTTTTCAAACGGTTTGCCGAAATCAAACACATGCTCGCCATAAGTGACTTTAGTGGTACCCAGAACCTCTTGTGCCAGGGTGCGGAACAGGGACTCTGTCAGTTCAATCAAATCGTGGTAATCCGCATACGCCATGTAGAGTTCCATCATTGTGAACTCAGGATTATGGCGAACAGAAATACCTTCATTACGGAAGTTACGGTTGATTTCGAATACCCGTTCAAAACCGCCTACAACCAGACGTTTCAGATACAGCTCCGGCGCGATACGCAGGTACATATCTAAATCCAGAGCGTTATGATGGGTAATAAACGGGCGAGCAGATGCCCCACCTGGAATTACCTGCATCATCGGGGTTTCTACTTCCATAAAGCCGCGCGCGACCATGAACTGGCGGATAGCGGCCAGAATTTTTGAACGGACAACAAACGTTTGACGGGATTTATCGTTAGCGATGAGGTCCAGATAACGTTGACGATAACGGACTTCCTGATCCTGCAGACCATGGAATTTATCTGGTAAAGGACGTAGTGCTTTTGTCAGCAGGCGCAACTCAGTACAGTGAATGGAAAGCTCACCGGTTTGCGTCTTAAACAGCGTACCGCGGGCACCGATAATGTCACCCAGATCCCATTTTTTAAACTGATCGTTATAAACACCTTCTGGCAGGCTATCTCTTGCAACGTACAGTTGAATACGGCCACCGACATCCTGCAACGTTACAAAGGAGGCTTTCCCCATGATACGACGGGTCATCATTCGGCCAGCAACCGAGACTTCAATGTTTAAGGATTCCAGTTCCTGGTTATCCTTCGCATCAAACTCTTCGTGCAGCTGGTCAGAGGTATGGTCGCGGCGAAAATCATTGGGAAACGCCACACCTTGCTGACGTAGTGCCGCCAGTTTTTCGCGGCGATTTCTCAGTTCATCGTTAAAATCAATAGCCTCATTGGCTCCCCGTGTTTCTTGTTCAGACATTTTGGTTCCTCTAAATCCAGCTTTCAATTTAGCGTAGATAAAGAGACAGATCGGTACACTGTATTATCTGCCTCGACTATTAATAACTCAGTTTATCTTATCGAAACTAACGCTTACCTCAAGTTGATATCACTAATAAATAACCATCAAAATGGTTTAAATGACTTATTAATCTAGATTTGCTAGTGTTATAAACTGAAAGTTAATTTATTCATAACCAATTGTTTTTACGACAGTTAATCGTTGCTCTCCTGTATCATATTCGTCGGCGTGCTAAACAGAAAACGGGTAGCAAAGGCCAATACGACGATGATCGCGACACAAGCCAACGTCCACTCTCCCATCTGAGAAAAGAATCGCTGGTAAGCTGCAATTGCCATACCGCTAATTTGCGACTCTGTCGTCTGCTGTGCCACGACGTGATATCAAGGCGCTCTGCGCTCTCGTGGCCCGCGCCGCCTGCCAGCCAGTTGGCGACCGCGCCTGTTGCCAGCATATAAATACCGGTTAATACGCCAGACATTTTCAGACGCGTGATTTGCGCAATCGCCACCGGGTCAATAAAGAGTTCGGCAAAGCCCATTAGCGCCAGCCCGGATATCATCACGGCCATTGACGCTTGACCGCCAGCCGCTGCATGTCGGGCATCAAATGCCAACAACATAAAGCCACAAGCCATCAGCAGTAAGCCAAAGGCAAACTTCAGCCAGACGCGCAATGTTGAGTTGCCGCGGCTTTCTGGCGACGCCAGCCAGGCCAGTACAACCCCAGCGAGCATCACTGCAATTGCATTCACCGACTGGAATAGTGCTGTAGGTACTTCAATATTGAATGCCTGACGATTCACAAAGCGATCGATAAACAAGCTGATGGTACTGCCGCCCTGTTGTGCCAGTACCCAGAACAACGTCCCGACAAACATCAACAATACAATTTGCCAAAGAGCACGGCGGTGTTCGGGGAATTTGATCATCATGCGGGCAATGATTTGTGCGGCAATGAGGCAAACGATCGCCAGCAAATATCCGGACCAGTCGTTCTCCAGCAGCAGGGTAAAAAATACTGGGGCTAAACAGAGCATCACCACTAACCAGCTCCATACTGGTAAGGCAAATTTCACGCTAGTGAGCGCTTTTTTATCCATACTACGCGTGGACTGGAAATGACGATGCCCGCTTAAGAAAATCAACAAACCGATAAACATGCCGCCACCCGCAAGGGCAAAGCCAACATGCCATCCATACCACTGAGCAGCCAGGCCGCAGGCGATTGGGGCGGCGATAGAACCGATATTGCCCGCAGCATACAGCAGCGAAAAACCGCCATCACGTCGATGATCGTTCTCGTCGTAGAGCTCGCCAAGCAAACAGCTGATGTTTGATTTGAATAAACCGTAGCCACAAATAATGATTGCCAGCGCCAGATACAGGCTAAAGGTTGAATTTGTATCAATGCCCAGCACCACATGGCCAAGGGTCATTAACAGCGCGCCGGCAATCACTGCAGTGCGGTTGCCGAGCAGGCGGTCGGCAAGCCAGCCGCCGAGAATAGGGGTAACGTAAACCAGAGAAGCATATGCGCTGAACAGGCTGATGGCATGGTTATCATCAAAACCAAGCTGATGGGTGAGATAGAGAATGAGTAAGGCACGCATGCCGTAAAAACTGAAGTACTCCCAGATTTGGATCGCCACGATATAGTATATCGCGCGCGGCTGTGAGGGTGTTTTCATGTGTTCTCCTTATGAGCAAAAAAGGGAAGTGGCAAGCCACTTCCCTTGTACGAGCTAATTATTTTTTGCTTTCTTCTTTCAATACCTTAACGGTATAGCGGCCATCAGCCTGACGGTATGCACCGTGAATATCGGTTTCAAAGCCCGGATAGTGAGCGCCGATTTCACACAGCATCTGCAGGAACTCCAGAACCGGACGGCTTTCTTCGGTGATCATTTCACCCGGCATTACCAGAGGAACTCCCGGCGGATACGGAAGGATCATATTGGCGTTAATACGACCTACCATTTCGTCGAGGTAAACTTCTTCGGTCATACCGTGCAGCTCTTTCTGGAATGCAGCATACGGAGTCATTACCATCGTCGGCAGCACTTCAAATGCGCGGTACATCAGATCCGGCAGATTGTGGTGAACAATCAGTTTGTGGATATTCTGAGCCAGTTCCTGAATACGCATGTTTTCATAGAATTCAGGATCTTCACGATACAGAGACGGCAGCATGTTTTTCACACGCAGGTTCAGGTCGAACGCACGTTTGAAGTCAGTCAGAGCACGCAGCAGGCTCAGTGCTTTGGTCTTATCGATACCGATGCTGAACAGGAACAGCAGGTTATACGGACCGGTTTTCTCAACAACGATGCCATGTTCGTCGAGGTATTTCGCCACGATGCTGGCCGGAATACCAAAGTCGCTCATGGTGCCGTCTTTTTCCATCCCCGGAGTCAGCAGGGTGACTTTGATCGGGTCAAGATACATGTGCTCGTTATCGATGTTTTTGAAGCCGTGCCAGGTGCTGTCAGAACGCAGCGGCCAGCATTCAGTCGTATCGATATGAGCCGCCTGCCATACATCAAAGAACCAGCCATCAGATTCCGTTCTCAGACGTTTGAGCTCTTTACGGAATTTGATCGCACGTTCAATGGAACCGTTGATCAGACGTTTACCTGCATTGCCTTTCATCATCGCCGCAGCGGTTTCAGTGGACGCCACGATACCGTAGTGCGGAGAAGTGGTGGTGTGCATCATGTAGGCTTCGTTAAAGGTTTCTTCGTTTACGTCACCTTTAACGTGGATCATGGAAGCCTGAGAGAACGCCGCCAGCAGTTTGTGAGTGGACTGGGTTTCGTAAATCACTTTCCCTTCTACACGGCCACCGCTCATACCGCATTTACCTTCGTAAATCGGTGAGAAGTTGGTGTAAGGCACCCACGCGGAGTCAAAGTGGATGGATTTCACATCCAGTGTTTTCTTGATGAAGTCGGTGTTGTACAGCAGACCATCATAGGTAGAGTTGGTAATTACAGCATGTACCGGCCAGGTTGCGTTTGGTGTTTCTTTCACGCGCTTAGCAATGGTAGCGTGCTGGAATTCACTCTGTGGGATACCACCAAGAATACCGTAAGCGTTACGGGTCGGGCGGAAATAGATTGGCGTAACATCGCTCATCATCATCAGGTGGGTCAGCGATTTGTGGCAGTTACGGTCAATCAGAATGGTGCTGCCTGCCGGAGCAGAGTACATGCCAACAATTTTGTTCGCAGTGGAAGTACCGTTGGTCACCATGTAGCTGCGGTCTGCGTTAAAGACGCGAGCGATATACTGTTCTGCTTCTTTGTGTGGACCACTGTGATCCAGCAGAGAACCCAGTTCAGATACTGAAATGGAAATATCAGATTTCATGGTATTCGGACCAAAGAAATCATAGAACAGGCTACCTACCGGGCTTTTCTGGAATGCAGTACCGCCCATGTGACCAGGAGTACAGAAAGTATATTTACCTTCACGAACATATTTAAACAGTGCTTTAGTCAGCGGAGGCAGAATAGTGTTGATATATTCGTCAGTGGTCTGCTTGATCTTATTAGCAATATCTTCAGCAGCACCCAGCGCATATTCAAAGAAGCTAATCTGTAAACGCAGGTCATTCAGGCTTACATCGAGAGTGGAATACGTATTAGCGAACGCGTACAACGGCAGGTTCTCGTTCATTTTGCTAATTTCTTCGCACAGCTCGAGATTATATTTATCCCAGTCAAAAATAACGCCGCACAGACGCGCATTGTTTTCGATCAGTTTTAATAAGTCGTCACGGTCGTTCGGGTAAACAATCTGGAAGTTCAGACGTTCAAGCGCGCGATGAAGTTCACGGATGGGTTCTTCTTTAAAATAAACCCCCATGTGATTCAATATTGCAATAACGTTCATAGTCATATCTCCAGGTAAAAAAGGCCCCTCCCAACACATGGGACAAAATGAAAGGAGGAGCCTCGGAAAATACTTTTAATTAATGTGCGTTAGACGCGGTGTGGTTATCCATTGAGTGGCTCTGGCGCTCGTGCATTTTGCGAGCGTAGAACATCAGGATAATCAGGCTGACGATGAAGGTACCTGCCAGCTCGAAGGAGCTTGCGCCCATCAGCGCGATGAAGCAGAACACACAACCCAGTACAGAGCAGATCAGGCTGACAAAGTTGCGGATGTTAACGCCTTCAAAACGAATCAGGTCAACGCAAGAGTAGAAGTACGGCAGCATAGTCAGCAGTACTGCGATACCGGTCAGTTCACCGAACAGGTCAGATGCTTTACCACCGGCAGAGTTCATCAGAGTGATGAGGATCATCAGGGCAGTCATTTTCACTGCAGCCAGCAGCAGACCTTTTTTCGGAATACCGTTGCTGTCGACTTCACCATAAACTTTCGGGAAGTTACCGTCGTTAGCGGCACGTACACCTGCCTGGCCTACCAACATCATCCAGGAGCCCAGAGAAGTCAGGCACGCAAAGGCGGTGAATGCAGAAACCAGCGGCGCAGCCCAGTTACCGAGGATGGTTGAAGCACTGATTGCAAACGGAGCACCGGAAGCTGCCATTACAGAAGATGGATACATACCGGAAAGCACCTGAGTCGCAGCGATGTAAACAATACCTGCTAAACCAGTACCCAGCATGGTTGCCAGCGGAACGGTACGTTTCGGGTTTTTAACCATACCAGTACTTACTGCTGCGGATTCAACACCCACGAAGGCCCACAGGCAGAGCAGAATACTTTTAATGATCGCATGACCATCAGTGGTATCCGCAGTATTCCAGTTAGCTGCATAAGTTGCCGCATCAAACCAATGCCAGCCAACAATAGCGGTCATTACTACCGGAATAAGAACCAGCACCAGACCAATAGTGGTTAAACGGCTTACCCAAGTACCGCCGAGCATATTTACAAAGGTAAATACCCAGACGATAGCAATACAGGCGATACCCGCCGGAACAGGATCATTTAATACTGGGAAGAAGGTGGAAAGATAAGATACCGCGGTAATACCAATCGCCAGGTTACCAATCCAGTTAGCATGGTAATAAAGAACACCTGTCTGAAAACCAAATGCAGGGGAAATTTCTCCGGCATAAGCAATTGGGCCACCTTGTTGCGGGTTTTTTGTTGCCAGTCGGGCATATACATACGCCAGCGACATTGCACCAATAATAGAGATAATCCAACCCCAGATAGCAATACCACCGATACTTGCTAGGTTCGCAGGTAATAATGCAATACCGCTCCCCATCATATTACCGGCAACAACACCGGTACAGGCAAATAGCCCGATCTTCTTGGCAGAACTCATGCTCTTCTCCTAATTTCATTTTTGAATTTGGAGTCCGGGTCATGATGTATAACTATTTCCTGACCAGACCAAACTGGCGCTAAGAATACTCACGAAAAAAGGATTAATCCTAAAGATTAGGTGAAATAACACAAAAGTTTCTGTAAGTGAGAACTTGAGGTTTTTTATTAACACATCAGGATCGCAAGTTGATATCATGAAAAGATAAACATTCAATGTTTACAATGGATTGCGGGATATTCTCTGGTTAAATTTATGTAATAAAAATTATGCGGCAAATAAATTGCCGCAACATATTATACCAACAGAAACATACAAAAACTCAACAACAAATATTCCCGAGCATAAATCAACCCGGGAGTTACTTATTCTGAAGCGAGAAATTTGTCGAGATAAGGTACAACATAAGGAACAGAAGTCTGGAATATACCATTTTCAATCCAGTAAAGGGTGTTTGCCCCTGGGCGTAAATTAAAGGCGGTGAGATATGCATCAGCCGCTTCCCGGTTCATCCCCTTCATTTCATAAACCTTGCCAAGCAACACATAATTTAGCCAGGACATTTCAAGATCAATGCCAGTATTTATCGCCTGGTAAGACTCATCTGTTTTACCTTTTACCAGAGCACTGACCGCTTTTATTTGATATATAATGGACAGGTTATTCAATTCCGGCAGTGTAACAATGTTGTCTATTTCTGTGTTCAGTGCTGCTAATTGTTTTTCATCTAAAGGATGTTGAGAATGGCGCACGATATCAACTAATGCTTTTTCTGCTCTCGCGTAGGTAAATTCTGGGGATGATTGAACAATCTCACCTAATAATTCACTGGCACGATTCAATGATTTATCATCGCCATGCAGTAAATAATCATGTGCCTGATAAAAATTAGTTAATAACGCACCACGATGAGGCAATATTTGCTGGAGCGTCTCCTGCATTCGTTGTGGCCACGGTTGGTTTAACGCTTTTGATAAACTCTCCAGTAAATCATTTTGAATCGCCAGCTGATTACCGTTAGTGATGACATAACGTTTATCCAGCATGGTTGAACCATCTGCATTGTCTACCAATTTTATCGACATAAAGCATTGTTGAGCACGGTATTGGCGCTGATTAACAAACGCAATAGATAATGTTTTACCGGAACTGCTCGGTTCATCAATGTTGTAGTTGATTTTGTCATGCACCATAAAGGTGGAGAAGGTGTTAAGTGATGTCGCCACCAAATCACCCACGCCTATCGCGTAAGAGAGCTGATACGGGGAACTCCAGCTGTTACAACTTTTATTTACCATATTAATGTCAATATCGCGTGGATTGAGCAAAATACGCGATTTGCTCATAGGAAGACGTGTATCAAGAGTTGAAAACGCTACCAGTGCTACACAGATACCTAACGACAACAGGAAAAAAAACCATACCCAAAAGGTAGTGAATCGTTTGCTTTTAACTGGGGATTGTTCAGGTGGCGTTGCGGTGTTTTGAATGTTAAGACTGTGGGAGGGAGAATCTGTGGCAGGACCCGCCTCTGGTATAGGGGGAGGCGAAGATAGCATTATTTCCTCTCCCTCTTCTTCGCTGTACCAGATAACCGACACCATTAATTTATAGCCGCGCTTTGGTACAGTAGCGATATAGACAGGACTATCTTCATCATTATCTTTTAATGACTTACGTAGTTCTGAGATACTCTGCGTCACAACATGATTGGTGACAATACTTCTCTTCCAGACATTATCGATAAGTTCATCCCTGCTAAGTACTTCGCCACTGTGTT
>OBYO01000359.1_pt1 | contig 26069 bp, 22 predicted proteins | sample 1476771 | NCBI WGS metagenome assembly OBYO01 (sample SAMEA2580202, study PRJEB22360) | human gut metagenome | biome: human gut; feature: human-associated habitat; material: faeces | place: Denmark | collected 2008/2010 | reverse complement strand
AGGGGCGACAGGGGGTGGGGGGACGCCGGGCATCGGCTTGGACGCCTTGCCGAGACGTTTCGCCTCGTGGGAGAGTGTGACGCCCTCGAACGTCTTGCCGGCTCCGACGACGTGCGCGATGAGGGTGCCCTCGTCGCTGCGCAGGGCGCGGGCCACCGCGTCCTTCTGATGCGGACGCAGGGCGACGCCGTGGGTGATGCCGGGCGTGGTCAGGTAGGATCCGTCGACGTGGCGGGGCCGCATGCCGTTGAATCTGCGGTTGTACAGGGCGGTGAGCCTTTGCGCGCGGTCGGGGTCCTTGAACACCCATTGGTTCCACGCGTCGCGGATCGCGTTGGCCTTCTCGATGGCGGCCATCGTGGCCTTCTGGTCCTTGACCCGTTTGGGCTTGCCGGACGCCGTGGTCTCCGTGGGGGAGTCCTTGGTGACGGTGATCTGCGCGTTGTCCAGGCACGCCTCCAGCAGTTGGAACGGGTTGCGGTCCTCGGTGCCGTACGTCCTTGCTGCCTTGTAGTCGATGTCGCCGCCGCCCGAGTAGCCGACGCGCCATTGTCCGAGCTGGGGGATCCAGTCGACCGAGTACTGGGAGAGCTTGCCGGGCGTGAGCCCGTGGCCGCGCACGTTGAACGTCTCCATCATGAAGTCGTGGACGTCCCTGGCGGGGATCCACGGGGCCCCCAGCGGCGCCTTGATCTGCTCGGTCTCCAGCGGGGTGGGCTGTACGCGTTCCAGCAGATCGGCCACGTGTTCGAGCCGTTCCGCGTCCGTCTGGTCGGCGCGCGCGGCCTCGGCGTGCTCCGGCTGCTCCCGCCATTGTCCGAGCTGTTCCTCGCGGCGTGCGCGGAACGCCTGGTAGTCGTCGGGGCGCGCGTCGATGGCGCGTGGCGGCGCGCCGTAGGCGTCGTGTGCCGCTCCCTGGCGCAGGTCGGGCAGGTCGCGGGCGATGCCCCAGATCCATTCGCTGACCGACATGTCGGTGGCGAGCCGTTCGGCGAGCCGCGTGGGGTCGTCGGTGCCGGGCATGAGACGGCGTGCCATCGCGCCGATGGTCGTGTCCGTCCATATCGTGCTGCCATGCTTGTCGTGGGCCGAATAGCTCTCGAACAGGTTGGAGAGGATCGCGGTCTTGTCGGCGGTTTCGAGCCGGTCGGTGTGGGCGATCTTGTGGACGAACAGGGCGAGGTCCCTGACGGGCATGCGCCGGTCGGCGAGGATCGGCGCGTAGTGCTGTGGCGCGTCGCCGTCGCGCCATGTCCAGCACAATGCGTCCCACAGTGGGCTGGTGCCGTGCGATCGGTGCCATGCCGGCGCGTGCCACGGCTTCCGCTCTCCGGTGTCGGATCGTTCGAGGGTGACGCGTGAGTGGCGCTCGGGCAGTTCCTCCACCGCCCGCCAGACGAGGGCGAGGACGAGTTCCGGGTTGCGGTTCCAGCCCATGGTCCATCCGTGCCGTCCGTCGTTGATGCGTTCGATGACCGGCGTCGGATCCCTGTAGGATTCGGCGGCGTACGGGTCCGTGAGGCTGCGCCACACGTCCGTTCCCGCGGTGTCGATCCATTCGCGTGCCTGCTCTATGGCGGGCATGTCCTCCGATGTCGCGTAGGTGGATGCCGCGAACTCCGTCATGGCCTCGCGTGCCGCCCGGCGTCTGAGGTGTTCGGCCATGGCCGTGACGTGGTCGAGCTTCGTCCCCACGTCTCCGGCGAGGTAGTCCTCGGCGGGCATGACCTCGCCGGTGTCCGGGTCACGGATGATGCGGTCGCCCAGACCGGTCTCGGCCTCCTCGACGGTGGTGTCGGCCAGGCGCGCGATGAGTTCCAGGTCGACCCCGCCGGCGCGGTCGAGACTGATGTCCAGCGCGTCGTCCAGGCTGTCGGCATGGTCGGGCATGGGCGGCACCGGGCTGATGGTCCGTTGCGAGAGGCATTTCGCCTTGCCGGCGAACCTTCCCTTTTCGTCGGTCTCCTCCAACGCCATGACGAGATGGCAGCCGGATTCCTCGCCGCTGTAGGCGCGTTGGTTGGCGCGGTCGCACAGTCGTCCGAACTCGCTCGTGAACCGGTCGTATGCCCGGTCGAGTTCGGCGCGCTTGGCTTCCACGTCCGGGTCGTCTACGCGGGCGGGGTCGAGTTCGAGCCGTTGGAGCTCGCGCGCCAGGTCTCGCAGGCGGATCATGCCGCGCAGGCGTCGCGCCTCGTCGCCCTGGCCGTGGGCTATCTCGGTGACGGTGGTGCCGTCGCCGTACCAGACCACTCCGCGCTGGTCGACGGAGTATTCGAACGGTGCCACATGGTCCGGCCGGACCGTGATCTCCGCCCGTCCGGCCGGTTCCGCCTCGCCCAGCGACAGCGCCGGGCCGTGGGTGATCTGTGTGGAGAGCAGTTCTTGGAGTCGTTCGCCGACCTGTTCCGCGTCGCCCTGGAAGACGACGTCGAAGTCGCCGCCGAACCGTCCGATCACCGGTCTGATGTCGCCTACCGCGTGCGCGGTCATGTCGTTGGCGACCGCCTGGTTGACGTTGACGGTCACGTCCTGGTATCCGGGCACGGCGACCGGATTGGAGTGGATCCACGCCTCGTCGGGCGTGCGGTCGAGCGTCCGTTCGCGTCTGCGCAGAACGAGCACGTCGGTGACGGCCTCGGTGCCGGCCTGGCGGGCGAACGTCGAGGACGGCAGGCGCACTGCGCCGACGAGCTCGGCCTTTCTCGCGAGGTCGGCGCGCATGGTCTCGGAGCGTTTGTCGAGCGTGTATCTGCTGGTCAGCAGCATGGCGACGCCGCCGGGCCGCAGCGCGTCCACCGAGCGTTCGATGAAGTAGTCGTGCAGGGGGAGGCGGGATGTGCCGCCGTCCGTGGTCCGGTAGTCGAGGCTGATGTCGCCCGAATAGGGCACGTTGCCGATGGTCAGGTCGAATCCCGGATGGATGGTGCAGTCCGCGAGGTCCGCGTTGAGGATCGTGGCGTCCGGGTTCAGTGCGGCCGCGATGCGCGCGCTGATCGGATCGAGTTCCACGCCCGACACGTTCGCTTTGATGTTTTCGGGGATGCCGGCCATGAAATTGCCGGTGCCGCACCCGGGTTCCAGCACCTGGATGGGCGCGGACCCGATGTCGAGCGCGTCCCACATGGCCTTGACCACTGGTCCGGGCGTGTAGTAGGCGGTCAGTGTGGAGGCGCGCGCCTGCGTGTACTCATCGTCGTCGAGCAGTTCGCGGATCTCGGCGTTCAGGTCGGCCCATTCGGGCTTGTCGGAGAATGCGTCCGCGCATCCGCCCCATCCCGAGTATCCGCGCAGCGTGTCCGTCTGCTCCGCGGAGAGAGGCTCGTCGCCGTTCCCATCGAGCGTCTTGAGTGTCCGAATGGCGGCGATGTTCGCTTCGGCGCGTTCGCGGGGCGAACGCGCGCGTTGCGAGTCGAGGGATGCTAGAAGCTTTCCACGATCTCGTGGATCGCCATGCTCATCGACTCCGCTTGCGCCTCGTTCATCCCGTTGAGCCGGTCCAGGTCGGTCATCTGGGGTGCCGCCTTCAGGCAGTCCGTCCGGTTGAGCAGGTGCCTGGACTCCATCAGCTGGTCCATGATCTGCGCCTGGCGTTCCCTCGTCCGCCTCTCGATGTCCCGCAGATGCTCCTCGAGCACGTTGGCCATCATCATCTCCCTGAACCGCTGCGGATGGTTGTCCATCAGCCAGTTGATGCGCATGTTCTGGATCCCGTGCAGGCTGCTGCGGGTGAACACCTTGTACGGCAGCGCCCACTTGTTGAACAGTTCCGGATGCGCCGCCCGGCGCTGTTCCATCGCCTTGAGGTTCCTCTCGTAGCGCGCCTTGAGCTGCGGGTCGGTCCATGTCATCTCGTCCATCATTGTTCCTTTCTTCAGTGTTGTTTTCCGTGCCGGAGGATTGTGTGAAACGTTTTACCACAGGTTGCGGCGTGGTTTCGCCGGGCGTGGCGGCACCGACGCCGAGCTTGTTCTCGGCGGCGATCCGCGCGTCCCGTCGGCCGAGTCCACGGAGCCGGTTCTCCCGGTATTCGGCCGCCACGGCGGCTATCGTCTCGTCGTCCGCGCCGCGTGCGCGGAGTCGTTGCACCGCGGCGTGGCCCACCGTTATCTCGTATCCGCGCACCTGTTCCGCCGTCCTGTCGACCTGTCGCTGCTCCTCCTCGAGAAGGCTGAACAGGTCGATCTGCTCGTATTCGACCGAGGCGGTCTGCTTCGCGTATAGGCGTTTTCTCACCATGGTTCTCTCCTTTCTTATAAGGTTTTCCGCTGCCCGCGGTTACGATCGATGCCGGCGGTGGGCGGGTCTGCGTTGAGTCCGTCGAGGTTCTTCTTGAGCCTGGTGCGGAACCGGTCGAGCGTTGACTTCAGGTCCGTGTGCCGTCGTTCCGGACCGGCGGCCGGGGATTGCGAGGCGGGAACGATGGGGTCTTGCCGCTGTTTCGTCGCCATGTCCGTCTCTGTTTTCCGTGGCGGCGCGGGTGTCTCATCGCCTATGGCGTCGGGCGTTTTGCCGCCTTCCGGCACGTACTGTTCGACGGTCGGACGATCCGTTGTTTTGCTCCTGGCCTGCGTCGGATCCTGCGTGCCGGTGAGTTCCTGGATGAGCAGTCTGGCGGCCTGGCGGCGTTGGCGGTTGGTCCACCGTCCCTCGTCCTCTCCGGCGGTCCGGTCGACGAGTCTGCGCGCCCATTTCATTGCGACGGACGGCTTGTACGTGCCGGCACGCTGGTATTCCGTGAACCGGCCCTGCATGCGTTCGATCTGCGGCCAGGATTCCTCCACGGTCTTCGAGGCGAGCTCCACCGATGCCGTGTCGAGCGTCTTCTCGGCGTCGCGGTTGCGTTTCTGCGCGTCGATGACCGCCTGGACGAGCGTCTGCGGGTCGACCTGCATGGTGCGGCGTTCCGCTCCGCGGCCGGTGAACAGCTCGACCGGGGTGCCGGGTCTGAACCTGATGTTGACGGCCCGTCCCTCGTTCTTCTGCCTCTGGTTCTTCGCGCTCATGAACATGTCGGTCGCCCAGCCGGTCAGGTCCTTGCCATCGATGGCGGTGCCGCGGGGGAGTCCGACGATCATCTTCGGCCAGTCGCGTCCGTCCTTCGCATGCAATATATAGGTGTGCGCGAGCCTGTTCGCCACCCACGCGTTCGGCCAGACCTGCTTCGTCGCCGCGGCCGTCCGGGCCGGCGTCTGTGTCACGGCTGTGGGGTCGGTGTCCCGCTCCGGCTGCTCCTGCTGGGGGAGCGCGGGCGTCGGCGAGATGGGTTGGCCCTGGAGGATGGATATGGCGGCCTGGTCGGTGAACTCGTCCCAGTCCGGGGCGCGTCGACCGTCGTTCAGATTCAGCAGCGGCTTCTGCTCCAGTCCCGGTTTGAGCAGTCCGCTGCGCATGACGCGGCCGGTCATGCCCTGGGCGACGGGTCCGCCGTCCTGTTCGCGCCAGTGCTGGTATTCGTCCCGGTAGACGCGGCTTTGTGTGAGCAGTTCGCCGTCGCTCATGGTCTTGGCGGGGAAGGACTCGCTCATGTCCTCGCTGTGGCTGATGGTGGTGACCTGCATGCTCAGGTCGTCGTATTGCAGGTGTTTGAAGCTCATCGCGTCGAACAGTCCCTGCTGGTTCCGATGCCAGGAGAAGACCATGAGGTCGTACCCGTTATCCTCCAGGAAGAACACGCAGGGGCGCGGCTCGTGCTCGACCGCGTTCTGCATGAGGCTGGCCTGGAGCAGGTCGGGGTCGAGCCGCCCCGCCGCGGACGCGGCGGCGGCGAGGCTGGCGCTCCATCCCATAGGGAGCTGCCGGCCCGTCGTCGGATCCGTCATGCGGTACTGGCCCGGCGTGGCCACGGTGTCCCACCGGTCGGGATGGCGGTGGTTCCATTGTTCGATGCCCGCGAGCATCGCGTCCATCGGGCTCTGCCCGTCCGCCGGTCTGATGGCGAAGGATTCGGTGGCGCGGGTCACGTCGCCGGCGATTGTGTTCCGGTGCACGATGGTGTCGCCGGGATCGTAGATCATGCCCACCGAGTCCTCGCCGGCCGTCCTTGCAGTGCCGGCCGTCCATATCGTGTCGCCGGACGAGGCCCACATGGTCACCGGCCATGGGGTCGGGTCGTTGGTTCCGTTGATGGTGTCCTGGAAGATCGCGGCGTGTTTCGTCGCCTGTTCCTGCTGGTTCATTATGGTTTCCTTTCAGCGGCCCTTGCGGGGCGTGCGGTCCCTGTTCTGGGTGGGTGGCATGTGGTTCTTTTGTTCGGCGAGGTTCTCGTTGAGCCGGGTCTTGAACCGTTCGAGCAACGCCTTCTTCGACCGGATCGGCTTCGGTTTCCGCTCCTTGCCGGCCGGCCTGGGATTGTCTGCCCTGGCCTGCGTCTGCTGTCGCGTGGCCGGTGTCCGGGCTTCGTCCGGCGCGGGTTCCGGTTCGCTTTCCGGCTCCGGTGCCGGCTTCTCCCGGTTCGGCTCGGTCGTCTGCCTGCGTGTCTGCTCCTGGGTTTGCGCGCCCTGCCCGTAGTCGTCGCGCAGGATGGCGTCGAGCTCGTCGCGCAGGCTCGGGTCGGCGGCGGCCTTGCCGATGATCCGGTCCGCGAAATCGCGGCCGGCCTGCTCGTTCCATGTCGTGTCGCCCATGAGCCTGTCCCATGAGAGTTCGGGATGCCGGGCGGCGAGGCTGTTCGCGGCCATCTCCATGACCTCCGGGTCCACAAAGTCCCAGGCGATGCGCTGCGTCGGCATGGGCTTCGCGGCCGGTTCGGCCGGCGTCTCCCGTGCCGGGATTTCCGTCTCGCTCTGTGTCTGTTCCGCCGTGCGTTCCTGCTGCTCCGACGTCTGTTCGACGGTGAAGTCGTCGTCGGCGACGTCCAGTCCCATGTCCTTGAAAGCGCGTTGCACTGCGTGGCGGACATGGTCTTCGTCCCTGCCGGCGAAGTGCAGGATGAACTGGCCTTGGTCGGTGCGTTCGAGGTGGTAGTCGATGCCGGCGGTCTTGAGGCTGCGCTGCACCTCGCGCATGGTCGAGTCGTCGAGTTGCAGCTCGTGCAGGTCGCCGTCCTTCTTCCTTTGCAATCGTTTCTCGGACATCTCGCCGCTGTCGATCTTGTTCTTGACGGCCTCGCCCGCGGCGTGCACGCCGGTCTTGGTGAGCTTCATGCCGGAACGGAGCAGCGCCATGGCCACGCCCTTGGGGATTCTGAGCATGAGCTTCGCGCCTCCGGTGATGATGGTCTGGACGGCGTTCTGGATCTTCTCCTCAGCCTGTTCCTCGATTGGCATTGCGGTTTCCTTTCTGTTGTCGGTTGGTGTTTCCTGGGACGGTTCAGATGGACCGTCCACGCTTGTGCTGATGCTGTTCGCGCTGCTCGGTCTCCGTTTGCTCGCGGTCGCGGGTCGTGTGGATCTCCCGTTCGATGGCGGCCAGCTCGCCCTCGTACCGGTCGCACAGGGCCTCGCGACGTTCCATCTCGCCGCGCGTCTCGGCCACGAGGTCGGGGTCTCCCTGTTGGATCGCGTCATGCAACGCGATGACGGCGGCCTGGAGTTCGTCGTGCGATTCGCGGACCTTTCCGCGCAGCAGCCTGAGTCCCTTGGCGCTGTCGCCGCCCGCGAGCCTGGTCCAGCGGATCGCCGCGTTCAGCGCCTTCGCCTCGCCCGCGCGCCCGGGGGGGGGGCGGAAAAAGATCGCCTCGCCGGCGAGCCGGTCGAGGCGTCGCGCCTGTGCCTGGTAGTAGCGCTGCTGGGCGGGGCTTACCCCGTAGCGCAGGGGCAGCCGTTCGGGCGAGGCCAGTGGTTCGAGTCGGCTCGCGGGCTCGCCGAACCACTGGTAGAGGCCGTGGGTGGTGGTCTTGCCGGCGTACCGGTTGGACGGGTCGAGGATGATCTGGTCGCGGTGGAGGGGCAGGAACGCGCGCAGCGTGGATCCGCCGTCGTCCACGAGACGCTTCGCGTCGAACGTGATCTTTTTCTTCCGGTGGGTGCCGGGCAGCCACACGGTGACCGTCTTCCTGGTCTGTTTGGCGACGAGCCGACGGTTGAACGTGATGGGGATGACGGGCGTGCTTTGCAGTCCGGCCATGATGTTCGTCATGTCGTACGCCGAGCCGAGTTTCGTGTCTCGGACCTTGAAGCCGGTGTCCTTCATGGTGAACGTGAAGTGCTGTCCTCGGACCGTCACGTCCACGCCCTGCACGTCGAGCATGTTCCTCCAGTCCTCGAAGTTCTCCGCGCCGGCCAGGGTCAGGTCGATCAGCATGCGGAGCTGGTCCTTGACGCCCAGGCCCTTCGCGGACGCGTAGATCTCCTCCATCGACATGCCGTAGCGACGCTCCATCGGCTCCTCGTTTTCGGCCCGTCGCGTCGTTCGCGCCGTCGCCGCCGTGCCCGGTTCGGAAGTCTCTTCGACATGTTTGGGGTCGCGTGCCTGTGTCGTCGGGTCTTCGTTCGGCGTGGTTTCGGCGCCGCGCATTTTGCGTGCGACCCGCTCGGTGGCGGGGTTGAAGATGACGCTTAGCCCCTCCCTCTCGCTGATCTCGTTGGCGATGACGCGCCACTGTTCGATGATGTCCTTGGGTAGTTCCGCCTTCAGATGCTTCCCGTATCGGGAGGCGGCGCACACCATGATGTGGTCGTGCAGGTGGTGGCGGTCGGTGTGTGTGGCGACCACGAACTTGTATTCATCACTGGTGATGCGGTGCGCAAACTCCACACCGAGTTCGTGCACCCGCTCGGGCGTCACGGGGTCATCGGGACTGAAGCTCAGCTTGATGTGGTACGCCAGACGGCTGTTCTTTTGGATGCCTTTGGGTGAGTTCTCGTTGTCTTCGAGCATTGGATCAGCCAGCGCGTCGTAGTCCGTTCCGGTCCGCTCGTAGTTGGAGCTGACCAGTCTTCCGCCGTCGGTCTTGGCGGGGTCGATGATGTACGCCATCGCCCCGTTGGGGCCGCCGAGATTCGATTTCACGGGCTTGCCGAGCTTGACCACGGCCATGCTCACACGTCCTTCCCGGCGGTGCGTTTGTTGGCGAACAGGTCGCCGAGCAGACGCTCGATGCGGCCGAACGACGCGCGGAGCTCGGCCACCTGCTCGGCGGTGATGTGCTCGTTCGCGTTGGCCCAGTGGGCGATCTGGTTGACGTTCACGCCGATGCGGCCGATCTCTCTGGCGAGCGGCTCGGGGTCTGTCAGCGGCCTGATCTCGGTGACGCGGATCTCGCCATCGGTCAGCATTTTGCGTGCGAACACGGTGAACGAACGGTATCTTGTCGTGTACTTGTTCACCTTTTTGTGCAGCGAATTGACGCGTTCCCACTCGTCGGGAGTGAACGTGACGAGCTTCTGCACGGTGCGTCGGCGCTTGTTCGCCCAGCTCATTTCGCACCTCCCGTGGAGGTGTGCGGACGGCACGTCCGTGATGCCGCGAAGCGGTCTGGAGAGCTTGCTCGACCATGGGGTCTGGGTCTCCCGAGCAAGCCGATTCGCGGTGCGAATCGAGTGAACGTATATACGTTCACGTCACTTGCTACTCCCATATCAATTTCATTGATTGGGAGCGATTTCGCACGGCATGATTGCGGAATGCCGTGAAGGATGATCTCGTTCACCCCTCGCTCCTTTCGCCTATGGCCTTGAGGGACTGGCCAGTGTTCTCGCGTCAATCGTCCGTCGCGGAAACAGCGGCGGGTTTGGACACTTGGAGCGCGGGAGATGAAAGGCCCCGCGATTTTTTCGCGGAGCCGTGGGTTGTCGGTGGCGCGCATGTCCGTCATGCCCGCGGGCATGAAAAAGCCCCGGCCGTCGTGATGACGGTCGGGGCAGATGCGCGTGGGCTTCTAGATGACTTGCATGTCGGAACGGACGCGTTCCGCGGCGATGATCGCGCGCGGCCCCAGGGCCGTGCTCCGTTTCCGGTGAAGCCAGGATCACACGCGTGTGATCCTGGCGGAGCCCGACTGTCCAAACCGGCGTGCGGCCGATCGCGTGAACATGGTTCCAGCCGGCTCGAAACCGGGAACCGATGAAAACAAGACTGGAAAGGAACACGACCATGGCATCCGATTACGTGGACGACTTCCTGCGCGACGAACGCGAGTTGTTCAAGCGCAAGGAGACGGCGGCGAAGAAGTTCGACAACCGCCTCGACAACTTCCGTAAAAGCGCGCAGGCGCTGCGCGACGCGGCGAGGCAATTCGAGGCGGCGTTCCCCGGCATGAGCCGGACGATGATCGCGGACAAGCTGGCAATGACCGGAACCGAAAAAAACGTCGCGTTCGACGCGAAGGGCGAGCTCGTCGCCGTTCCGGGCGGAAGAAACGCCACGCCCGCCGAATCCGAACCGGAAACCAACGCCGAACCTACGGCCGCCGCCGCGACGGATCCGGAAACGACCGGATCCGACATGCAGGCGGACGCAGCCGAACCCGGCACCTCGGACGACGAACGTCCCGCATGGGCGTCCGGCAACTACTGATGATCGGATGTGATGCGGGATGCGATTGATCATCGCCGAAAAGCATTCGGTCGGACAGGCCATCGCCCAGGCGCTCGGCGGGCATGCGGAAAAGCATGACGGCTATATCGAGGTCGGCGGGGACCTGGTCACTTGGGCGCAGGGCCACCTCGTCGACCTGGCCGCGCCCGACGAATACAAGAATCACGATTGGGGAAAGTGGAGCCTCGACACGCTGCCCATCGACCCGACACCCGACTGGCAATGGAAGGTCAGCCGGGACAAGGGCGCAGACCGCCAGTACAAGGTCGTCGCGGGACTGATGCGCCGCGACGATATCGACATGCTTGTCGACGCGTGCGACCCCGACCGCGAGGGCGAGGCCATCTTCCGCAGAATCGTGAAGCATGCCGGCGTCTCCAAGCCGATGCGACGCCTGTGGGTCGCGAGCCTGGAAGAAGACGCCATCCGCGACGCCCTCGCGTCCATGAAGGACGAGACGGAATACCAGGGACTCGCCGATTCGGCGATGATCCGCGCGAAGGCCGACTGGCTGATCGGCATGAACGCTTCACGCGCCTATTCGCTCGTCTACAACGCGAGGTTCACCGTCGGCCGCGTGCAGACGCCCACACTCGCGATGATCGTGGACCGCGACCGGCAGATAGCCGGCCATGTCGCCCGACCGTACTGGAAGGTCGTCGCCCCGATGGGCGGATGGAAACTGGCCGGCGAACGCCTGGACAAGCGGGAGGACGCCGAGATGCTGCTGCGGATCGTCAACTCGGACGACTTCGCCTTCTCGATCTTCAAGGCTGAACGCAAGCAGCAGCACGACGCGCCGCCCCGCCTGTACGACCTGACCGGACTGCAGAAGGACATGAGCCGGCTGCACGGCCTGACCGCCGTCCGCACCTTGGCCGCCTTGCAATCCCTGTATGAGAAAAAACTGGCGACGTATCCGCGCACCGACTCGCAGTACATCACGCACGACGACCTGGACACGCTGCGCGGCCTCACCGAAGGCGACCGGCTCACCGCCGGCTTCATCGAACCGGCCGCGAAACCGGAACGGCCACATCTCGAACTGACCGTGAACGACGCGAAGGTGGCCGGCCACACCGCCGTCCTTCCCACCATGCAGACCGACAAGGCGGCGCTCGATGAGCTCGGCGACGACGAACGTCTCGTGTTGACGCGCGTGGTGCGACGCATGTGGGAGGCCGTGGGCGACGACTACGTGCACGACGTGACGAACGTCGTCGCGAACATCGACCCGCATTGGTGCGAGAAACATCCGGACGAAGGCCGACTTCTGCCCGAGAGCGAATGCCGTTTCACCAGCCGTTCCGACCAGCCCGTCTCCCTCGGCTGGCACGCCATCGAGCATGCCGCCCCGCAGGAGGACCATGGCGAGGAGGACGAGTCCGTGGGCAACATCATCCCCGCGAACCTCACCGACGGGGTCTCCATCGCGCCGGTCCCGCAAGGCGGGGCGACACTGTCCGAGGGAAAGACGAAACCGCCGAAGCCATTCACCGAGGCGACGCTGCTCGCCGCGATGGAACACGCCAGCCGCTGGGTGGAGGACAAGGACCTCAAGGCCGCCCTGGACGACGACGAATCCCATTCCGGAGGCATCGGCACGCCGGCCACCCGCGCCGACGTGATCGAGAAGCTGATCCGCACCGGATACGTGGACCGCAAGGGCAAGCAGCTCCGCTCCACCGAACAGGGCCGATCCCTGATCGACGTGGTCGCCCCGAAGCTCAAGGACGTGGCATTGACCGCCGATATGGAACGACGCCTCTCGGAGGTCGAACACGGACAGACGGACGCCGCGGAGATCGAAACGGAATTCCGCGACCTCGCCGCCGGCATCCCGGCCGATGCGCAGATCGCCGTCCGGCAGGACCACGTGCAGACGAGGAAACGGAACACGGAATCGTTCGGCCCATGCCCACGCTGCGGCAAGCCCGTCATCAAAACGGGCAAGGTGTTCCAATGCTCCACCAACCGGCGCGAGAAACAATCCGACGGCACATGGAGGACCACGGAGGGATGCGGCTGGCGCGCCTGGACGACCATAGCCGGCAAGACCATCACCGACACGACCATGCGCGGCCTGCTCGCCGGCCGGAAGGTCAGTCTCAAGGGCTTCACCTCGAGGAAGGGCAGCGGGTTCGACGCCGCGATCCTCATCGACAAGGACAAGGGCATCGCATTCGACTTCAACGACAACAAGGAAAGGAAAAGGAAATGACCGAATTCACCTACGCGACGGGGGAGACCGGCATCGTCGTCAATCGGCTCGTCACCGAACTCACGCTCGTGGAACCATCCCACCCATAGAAAGGCCGACAGTCCCATGAACGAGGACAAATCCGAAACCACGGGCCAGCGCACGGACGATCCGATGCTCGACCACGCATGCACCATGCGCATCGCCCTCGCGATCGCACGACGCCAGAATGAACTCGACCTACGGCTGCGCCGCATCGAACAAGCCCTCAAACTGGGCGGACACGCAAACTTCCCGTCAACCGACGAGTAGAAACCAACCAACAACACAGAAAAACAAGGAGAGAACGGACAATGGCCGAAACACAGCAGACCATGACCGAATTCACGTTCGCGCCAGGCGAGAAGAACATCATCGGGGACCGTTTCAGTCCCAGCGTGATCATCTTCTGGCTCAAAACCTCGATCGCCGCGTCCAGCACGCGCGTGCAATACAGGGCACCGAACACCCTGTTCGGGCTGATCCCGCTCGGCGCGGACACGAAGACCATCCCGTTGCGCAACGTCGCATCGGTCGACACGAGCACGAAGTTCAACCTCGGCAGCCTCGTCTGGGGCGTCGTGTTCCTGCTCATCGGACTCGGATGCCTCGACAGCAGCGTGGCCGTCGCGCTCGTCCTGATCCTCGTCGCGGCCGCGAACCTCGCGAACACGATGAGCGCGAGCCTCGTGTTCCACGATCCCTCGGGCGGCGCGAACACCATCACCGTGAGCATCCTCGAAAAGGACAAGCTCATGAGCCTCGCACAGGAGATCCAGTCCCGCGTGTTCGCCGACGCCGACCAGCTGCGTCATGAGGAAAGCATGCGCATGGCCGAGAAGCAGTACACCGCGCAGACCACCGGCGTGCTCATCCAGCAGCAGATGCTCGACCAGCAGCGCAAGGCCACGGCCGACGATAATCCATCGATGCCGACCGAGTGACGAAACCGGGGCGCAGCCACGGCCGCGTCCCGGGAAACGCCGGGTCCGCCCTGTAGAAAACCTAGATTATACTAAAAGTATAATCTAGGTTCGCGCAGGCGGATCCGGCTTTCTTATATCCAGGAGGGACCATGGCAAAAGAGGATTGGAGCGAGGCCAAGGCGTGGATGCGCGCGACGCGCGAACGCATCGGCATGACCCAGCACGACGCGGCCGTGCTTGCGAACCTCACCGTGGACATGGTCAAGAAATACGAGTCGGAGAAATACCGGATCCAACCCTCGGGGAGAATGCGGGAGATGCTCGAACACTATCTCGCCGAGCACAGGCGCGCCGTCGCGGCCATCATGGAACGGCACAGGGGAGATGAGCGGGCCGTGCTCTCGTTCTCCCGCGTCTCCAACCTGCCCGAGGGGCTGCCCGACTGGGTCCGGGCCGAGGAATCCGTGAAGCGCCGCGCCGCCGCCGTGCGCGAGGCCGCCGTGCTGCTTGAGGCGGAGGGCGTCGCCGTCGACTACACCTACATGCCCGAAGAAACGGAATAGAAGAGGGAAGGAAGGCCGATCATGTTCGGACTCTATATGCTCGCGATATACCTGGGCATCGCCATCATCGCCGCCGGCTTCGTCGCCCTGCTCGTCGTCGTCGCGCTTGCGGTGGGACTGGTCACGCATCCCATCCGCACGCTCGCCTTGGTATTCCACAAGCTCGCCGCCCTTGCCGCCGGCCTGGCGCTGATCCTCGCGTTGATCGTCTGGTTCTGGTACGACCACTCCAAGCCGGACTTTGCCCCGTGTTTCTGGGGATCCATCGGCGTGATCGTCGCGTCCATCCTTATCCGCGCGCTCGCCGAGTGGATTCTCGAACGGCCCACCAGGGCCGAACGCCGAGCCATGAAACGTGCCGCCGCGCAGGAAACCGGCCGGGTGACGATGCGCATGCCGGTATCGGAAGAGGTGGCCGCGGCGTTCGAATCGACCCGGGACGGCCGGCGCGCCTCCCTATGACATGCAGGCCGCAGGACGGAACGAACCGCGGCTGGAATAATGGACTTTGCAACCGGAACACGAAAAGAGGGACATGATGGCCAATCCCGAGCTATCGCAGCGCATACAGGAACTGCCCGAGGAACTGCTCGGCCTTGAACGCGAGCCGGGAATCGCCGAACGCCTGCGACGAATCGACGCGCTGAAGGACCGTGCCCGCGCACTGGACCCCCTGGACGGCGTCGAGGACATGGCGCTGGCGGATTACGACCGCGACTGGCTGGTGCGCTACACCTACAATTCAAACGCCATAGAGGGATCCACGCTGACCCTGGAGGACACGTCCCTGGTTTTGGAGGGCGAGTTCGTCCCGTCGGATTCGCCGGCACGGTACGTGTTCGCCGCGCGCGGCGTCGCGGACGGCATGGCCTACGTGCGCGAATACGCCCGGGAGGGGAGGAGACTGGATGAGGAACTGGTCCGGCGCGTCCATGAGGTGACGGCGCTGGACCTCCAGCCGTTCGCCCGCGGCACGTTCCGCCCCTACGGTTATCTGGCAAGGATCACCGCGACCCGCGTCAAGACCGCCGACCCGCTGGAGATCCGCGACGACCTGCGGGCCCTGATCGACGGGCTGGACGCGAGCGGCGCTCATCCGCTGCTCAGGGCCGCCGGCTTCCATGCGATGTTCGAGAACATCCACCCGTTCATGGACGGCAACGGGCGGACCGGCCGCCAGCTGCTCAATTTCATGCTGCTGAAGCACGGCTATCGTCCCGTGGCGATCAAGTATGACGCCAAGCGCGACTATGCCCGCAGTCTGGAGACCTGGCAGGTGGACGGCGATCCCGTGGCGTTCTGTTCCGTGTTCCTCGACTGCGTGGAACAGGAGGAACACGCGTTCATCGATCTGGTCGAGGGATTGCGTCGGAAGCCGGACGCCATTCGCAGCAAAACGGATCTGCTGGACAGATTCGGCGACACGCTGCGGAAGAACCTCGACCGGCAAGACGGGGATGGCAAGAGCATCGGGACCGATCGCAAAGGCCCTGCACGCCATATGGGGCGCTGATTCCAGGATGCCCATCGGGAAGTCTTATTCAGAACCATATCTAAGCGAGGCTTAATGGCTGACATCATCGGGAAATTCATCGAACGCCACGGAGAGGACGTGCTCGAAGCCTTGCTCGTCGATCAGACTACGCGCCGCAACATTATCTGGGCCGACAGCGAGTACTCCGATCATGGTTACGGTTTCGATTGCATGGACGAGATTGCCATTCCGCAACTCACCGGCAAGTATGCGGGGCTGATACGCACACGTGCTGACAAGGCCTTGGAATCCCAGTCCCACCGCAAGCGCGACGACGACGAACAGGGCGACGAAGCCGGCGGCGATGACGGCGACGCCCCCACGTTCGATTCTCGCCTGTAGAATTTATTCTCTGTAACGCCGAGTCGGAAAGGAAGGGAAGCATGCCGCGCAAGCTGATCATGTGCGGGGACCATCCGGTCCTCGCGTTCGAATACGAGCCCGCGTCTGGCCGCGCGTGCTCCTCGGGCGAGGTCCTCGATCCTAGGCGGTTGCCCCTGGAGTTCACCACGCACGGCAAGAGCGCGCTGTATGCCAGGAGGATCGATGAATGGTGGAAGTCCCGCGCCATTCCCTCCACCCGAGATGGTATCCGCCGTGTGCTCGATTCGCTCGGTGCCTCATCGACCGGCGAACTGCTCGACAGGACCTACGGATTGAGCCTGTCGGATCAGTACTGGGTCAAGCGCGAGGACGATCCGGTCGAATGGAAGGACGTCAACTTCTTCGACAATCCCTTCGACGAGGCGCTGGGCGAGATCCTGCTCACCTCGTATTCCTCGTCGCATGACATTAGCCTCAACGCTCCCGACGTGTCCACGGGCGGCGACCTTCCCAAACGCTGGACGATCGACAAGAACACCGGTAGGAGGCTGCTCGTCAAGTCGGGTCGCACTGGCCAGGAGCCGATGAACGAGGTCATCGCCTCGAAGCTCTGCGCGCGGCTGGGCGTTCCCGCCGTCCCGTATTCGCTGGCGCGCAGCGGCAACCGTCTGGTCTGCACGTGCGAGGATATGCTCACCAGCCATGAGGAGCTGGTCTCCGCCTGGCAGGTGCTCCAATCCATCAAAACCACCAATGGACTCAATTCGCATGACCAGTGGATCCATGCCGCCGCCGGCTGCGGAGCTGACGAGCGCGCCGTGCGCGACGCCACGGACGACTGGCTCGTGGTCGATTACCTCATGCGCAACACCGACCGGCATTACAACAACTTCGGTCTGATCCGCGACATCGAGACCCTTGAGGTCCGTCCGGCCCCAATCTACGACACGGGAGCGAGCCTGTGGAGCGGCGAGCTCGACGTGGACGGCCGGGACTGGTTCGCCAAGCCGTTCTACACTGCGACCGGCAAGCCATCGGCTTTGCGGCAGCTCAGACTGGTGGAGGATTGGAGCCGGTTCGACCTGGATGCCCTGTCGGACTGGCCCGACGAGGTGGCGCACGAACTGTCGCGCATGCGCATGTTCGCTCCCGAACGCCTCGACGCCATCCGGGACCAGCTCACGAAGCACATCGGAACGATTCGCGCGATTAGGGAGAGCAAGGCCCTTCGCACGTCCGGTCCGATCCGCAACAGGACGAATCTGCTGGACAGATTCGGCGACACGTTGCGGAAGAATCTTGCCTGGCAAGACGGGGATGGCAAGAGTGCCGGGATTGATTACAAAGGTCCTAGGCACCATATGGGTCATTAGGCTGAAGGCCCTGGGCCACGAAATGAGAATCAGGGAGAAAGAGAGTGGCGTGATGTTCGGAACTGAAACTATATCTGAATTCGAGATGCGACGCCGCGCGGAGAGCTTTTCTGTTCCGCTCGCGCAGCCATGCTAAGGGATAGTCTCCCGCCCACGGAAGTGATGCTGGGGATTCCGGTGTTTGGTCAGCTGAGAACAGCGTTTCACGGGTCGTGCCGATACTCGTTGTCGATTTCTAATAGGTGAGACTGAGGAGTATCTGATTTCAGGAGGATTATGGCATCTACGCACCACGGTGTTGTCTATACGAAAAAATGGGTTGTCGACCTGATTCTCGACGTGGCCGGCTATGTGCCGGGCACCGGCATTTCGGATAAGGTGATCATCGAACCATCCTGCGGGTGCGGAGCTTTCCTGACCGTGATTGCCGGACGTCTGGCCGATGATGCAATTGCCGTTGGCAAAGGTTGGACGTCGTTGGGGAACGCGATCCGCGCCTACGACATAGACTCCGCGTCGATCGAGACGGCAAGGAAGGCCGCCGTCGAGGCATTGATGACAAGAGGATGCCCCGCAATCCAGGCTCGGGAGCTTTGCGAGCAGTGGATCGTACATGGCGATTTCATTCTTGATGACGTTCCTGCCGCTGATTTTATTGTCGGGAATCCACCATACGTCCGGGCTGTTGAAATTGACCGGACGAAGAGGTCGCTTTACGTCAAACGACTCTCTTCGGTAACGACGGGATGCGACCTGTACGTGAGTTTCTTCGACCGAGGCCTCGATACATTGAAGGTCGGCGGAACGCTATGCTTCATCTGCGCCGACCGATGGCTGCAGAACAAGTACGGCACGTTGTTGAGATCCCGTATGGGCACGGATTGCGATCTCGTGTCTCTCGTACGCATGCACGGCGTTGATGCCTTCGATGATGAGGTCGATGCCTATCCGGCGGTCACGACGGTTCGCAAGGGTGTGGCGGCCGATCATTTGAAATTCGTGAACTGCGCCCCGGAATTCAACGAGGCCGACGCCACCGCGGTCCTCGACTGGCTGATGGACGACGAGCCGGATCTGGTTGGTGAGCGATTTGAAGCATTCGAGATTGATAAACCGACCGGTGATAGGATGTATCCGCTCGGTAATCATGACCTAGTGAGATTCGTTTCGCAGGCGTGTGAAAGGTTGCCGAAACTCGAAGAGGCCGGCGTGAAACTCGGTATCGGTATCGCCACGGGTTGTGATGATGTTTTCCTTACTGAAGACGATGATTTGGTAGAGTCTGATCGTATGGTGCCGATTTTCTACATGCGTGATCATCGTCGTGGGAACGACGATAGGCAACGCTGGCTTGTAAACCCGTGGAATGACGACGGAACTTTGGTCAACCTCGACAAATATCCACGACTCAAAACCTATTTGGAAACAAACAAGGAACGGCTGTCGAGACGGTACGTCGCGAAAAAGAATAAAACTGCCTGGTACCGCACTATCGACAAGCTCACACCTGGACTGCTTGACCGCGACCTTCTACTTATGCCGGATATGGCGGCTCAGCCCGATCCGATTCTGTCGCATGGAAAGTATCCGCATCACAACTGCTACTGGATCACTTCCGATGAGTGGGATTTGGAGGTTCTCGGCGGCCTGCTTATGGCCGATACGACACGTCGTTTCATCGATGCGCTTGGTGTCAAGATGCGTGGAGGAACGTTGCGCTTTCAGGCACAGTACCTGCGCTTGGTGCATATGCCGAAATATATCCAAATAAGTGACACGAACAAATTGGGACTTTCACGCGCTTTTAACGAGAAGGACAGGGCTTTGGCAACGAAATTCGCCGAAGCGGCTTATAAGGAGGCCACGGAATGAGATTTGACATCGAGGACGCGATTCTCGGCATGTACGACTCAATCGAACGCGCCCGCGAGGCACAGGCTGCAGCAGGGCATTCCGATCAGGGAGCACGGCAGGGAATCACGTCTGGAAAGCACCTGGATCCGATTGCAGCTATCATTCGTGACGATCTCATTAATGCGGGATTCCATCCTGATGAGGTCTATGACCAAGGACGCATGTGCACATTACCGGGCTGGTTCCGTCCCACCAAGAACTGGGACTTGCTGGCGCTTGACAATGGCGAACTCGTGAGCGCTATCGAATTGAAGAGCATTAACAGTTCCTTCGGGAACAACGCCAACAACCGCGCGGAGGAATCAATTGGCTCGGCATTTGACGCGCATACGGCGTTCGATGAGCATCTGCTCGGTTCCAGCAGTATTCCGCCGGTCATGGGCTATGTGATGATAGTTCACGATTGTCCGGACAGTCGGATTGTCGGACGTGGGGTGCGGTCAGCGCATTTTCCGATTGACCCTGATTTCGAGGGTGCGTCGTACCTTGATCGTTTTTTGCTGCTCTGTGACCGACTCCGTCGAAAGAGCTTGTACCAGGCCGTCTGGCTTGTGTTTGCGAATCCCGAGGACGGGGTGGCCTATGAACCATCGACGTTACTGTCATACGATAAGTTCATCGCAAACATTGTTATGGCGCTTGGCGTGCATAGGGCGTAAAAGAATGAAAGCAGAATGGATTTCGTTCTTTCGGCTTTTACCAGTTCCGGTAGCCGGTCCGTAGTCTCTATCCGATCGTGCATGTTCCATGGTGTCTAAGTGTTGCAACATTCATGGTCGGGGATACACGGTCGGCCATACGCAGGGGCGAGGGTCTTCGTATGCGATGAGATGCTCACCCCTGGCCCCTACGGGTGTCGGCGGCGGTCCTTATCCTATCTCGTCGCTGATTTCCACTGGGCATATAGTTTGATTTCCCCGCATTTGTCTTTTGGAACCATCGCGTCAAAATCATCCGCGTTTCTTATGCTTACGCCATGGCCGTCTTCTTGCGTATTCCATCCTTCAAAGATGAGTTCCCTCCTCCGGCTTGAAGGCTGATAGTACGTGCTTTTCGCTGAAAGACCATAGCCTATTATTTTGTCTTTTCTTTTCTGTCCATTATGAAAGATCACATGATGGCCGTGCAGGGCAAACTCATCCTCGCAGATGAAAGAAATAATACAAAGGAGAGAAGCTACGATTGAGAGGAAAGCCGCAAGGCTTAGGATAACAACAAACACTACTAATACGTAGATATTATTTATAGTCGATTCGAAATAAAACACTTCAAATAAGATGGAAAGGCACAGACAGAATACAAAATTAAAGATGGCCAATATGTAGCGATTCCGGCGAGAAGATAATGAATCATGATAATGATCTTCCAAGTTCGGACGATTAGCGAATCTCCATCTATCGATTATGTAATCGATGACATATCCCGCGGCAAAGCTTAGAGGAACAAATAGGGCAGCGATTGCCACTAGCATTAGCTCCCTGGCTAAAAGTTTGGCCGTATATTTCGTGGCTGTCTCAATTGACACTGCAATCATCGCCGAGAACAACATGGATGCCGACATCCAGGAAAACCCCCATATCGATATTGGGTTATTTGCTTCTCTGATGGCCCGGTATAAACGGTAAGCAACGATATATACAGGAATCCAGATTGTCGGCAGGACAAGAAAGGCTAAGAGGAAAACCACACTTGGTAAATTTTCCTCTTTAATATTGCTTAAAGCGCTGCCATCCTCAGGGGAAAGCAATCCCGAGCATTTAAGCAAGAAGGGTATTGCCCATAGGATAAGAAGGAGCAGAAGAGAAAAAAGAGTAAAAAAGAAGCTGTCTCTTCTTCGAGACGTTTTATTCTCGATTAGTTCATTCCGATGTTTTTGTGCTTTTTCCTGGCGCCAACGGCACCATGCATCGTATCTGTTCACTTTTGCTTTCTCTGCGTCGATTTCAGCTTCAAGAAGCACATCAGGATGACTCTTTTTTGCCTCGCGAAGAGATGACAGTCTTGAAAGACGCTTCTGCTGTCTTGAATATGCGTTGTCTCCAATCCAAGTTGATATCTTAATGGCACAGTGCGCAACAACAGTCAGAAGGAGAAGGGCTCCTGCCAAAGTGTAGGGCCAGTCGCTGCCGCTTTCCGCCATAGTGCTGATGGCTTCAGAAATTAAACCAAAGGTTTCTTTTATTCCACTCATTATCTTGTCCGTAATGTGTCTGATCCTAAAACTACCTCATGCACAACACTAATACCGTCGACCATCTCTTCGGCAAGGGTCGTACGGTAATGGATTCCGAGGGCTGAAAACCGGTTTCGTTATCTCGGTTTTTCGGTATTTACCGGTTCCGGTATCGCGGTATCCAGTCGGTTGAAGGCATTGCCTCGCGCTTCGACCGTGGCTGCCTCACGTGTTTAAGCGTTGCCGCTGTACTTGTTGCAACACTTAGACGTGTGAGGCTGTTCCGTTTGATGCCGGTCTTTACCGGTTTTGGTTTTTCGGTAAAACGGTGTCCGGGTCCGTCGGTATTCCGGTATCCCGTTCCAGCAGGATCTTCCTGAGTCTTTCCACTTCGTCCCGGAGCTTGTCGATCTGGCGTTCCTTCTGATCGATGACCGTGCGGATTACGGTCGGATCGTTCGATGGCATGTACCGGTAGGCGAGGAGTTCCACGGTGTCGCGGTGGTGTTCTCTGACGACCCGTTGGTAGCTGTCCACCGCGACGGTGAGGCTGGTGTGTCCGAGGTCGTCCATCGTCTCGCGCATGGTCCCGCCCTCGAGGACGAGCATGGTGGCGTGCGTGGCGCGCAACGAGTGGAAGGTGATGTCGGGGCGTCCGATCTTTTCGCGGGCCATGCGGAATGTTCGTTCGATGGTCGTGGGCGGGAGCAGCCATTCGTCCAGCATGGTCGAGTGGAACAGCATGGTGTCGGGTTTGCGGTCCTTGCAGAACCGGCTGATATGGGCCTCGATGAGCGGGGCGAGTGGTTTCGGGATGGGTACGACCCTTTTGCTGCTTTTGGTCTTGGGCTCGCATAATTGGTATTTGCCTCTGTCGTCGGGGCCGCGGTTGACGGAGTGTCGGACGTGGAGTTGCAGGTTCTCCAGGTCGATGTCCCTGAGTTGCAGTGCGCATACCTCGCCGATGCGCAGTCCGCCTGCCAGGAGGGAGAGCCAGAGCGCGAGCCGTTGGTAGTCGGGGAAGAGCTCGGCCAGCCTGTTGATCTCGTCGGCGGTGACCGGCGGTTGGTCACGTCGTTTGGATTGCGGTTTGATGACGCGGTACCGGCACGGGTTCGCGGGGATGAGCGGCGGGGTGCCGTCCGCTTGCTCGTTCGCGGCGGCGAGCATGATTCGTTTGAGTGTTCGCGCCGCCTGTTCGAACGTCCATGCCGTCAACGTGTCTCTGGCGTTTGCATACCATTCGTCTACCATTTGCCGGGTGATGCGGTCGAGCGGGGTGTCTCCGAACGTCTCGTTGAGCCGACGCAGCACGATCTCGTTGCATCGGTTGGACCGGCCGGATAGCTTGCTGCCGTCCGGTTTGCGGTATCTGTCGAAGTAGTCTTTGGAGTATTCCCTGAATGTGGGCATGGTGTTTGCGCCTCGCTGCGATGGATGAGCCCATTGCCTGATGCCTTTGTTGTGGAGTGTGACGAGGTAGCGCTCCTCGTCGAGCCACCTGTAGGCCTCCGTCTCGTATTCCAGGCCGAAGTTCCGTCCGACCTTCTTGGACGGGTCGAGCGGGTTGACGTACCGCGCCTGGAAACTGGTCGGGTTGCCGTCCGCGTCCCTGCGGACGATCACCGATCCCCATTTCCTGCGTTTTCTCGGTTGCGGCCTGTTCTCCGTGTCCTTCATTGGCTTCCCCTTGGATAGACGGTATGGGTCCGGGCGCCTATCGTCGGCGGGAGATCTCGAATGAGCATCATGGACCGGCCGGTGGTGGTCGGCCGGTGGGGGCAGTCGAGATTATTCTTGGGTGCCTGTAGGTGCCTCGTGAAAAACGAGGGTAATCGGCAGGTTTCCCAAAAATGGAAAACCTTGGAATAAAGCCAAAAACAGCTGACCACGATTATCATCAGAGGTATTCATAATGATGGTAGTCATACGTTCCATGTTCTCATTGCCCCACGTCATTGACTGGCATTGCCGCCATCGCTGCTATCGAGTCGGCGATTGTCAGCCAATGAATTTGATGCCGGTTCCGCTGCTGCTACCGGTTGAGGAGCCGCTCGAACCGCTATTACCGGAGTTTGAACTGGATGATCCGCCCGTGGAGCTGGAAGAGGAACCGGAGCCATTGGCTGATCCTGAACCCGATCCGGTTGAACCGTTGCCGGTGCCGGTGGTGCCTCCGGTGGTGCCGGAACCGGTGGAACCGCCAGTCGTGCCCGAATTAGTGGAGGAATCGGTGCCGGTCGAACCATCGGTGGATCCATTGGCGTTGGAATCGGTTGAGGAGTCGGTGCCGGTTGAGCCGGACGTGCTTGAATCGGTGCCGTCGTTGGACGAGCCGGATGTGGAGTCCTTGGTGTTGGAATCATTCGAACCGTCGGTAATGCCCGGCTGCGGCAGTCCGTTATTCTGATTGGACGTGTCGGTCTGCGTTTTGGTGTCGGTTTGCGTGGGCGTGGTGGACGGAGTGATGATATGGTCCGTGCCACGGCCCTGCGTGACCAGCATGACGATGCCGGCGGTTACTGCCACGGCGAGCAGGCCGGATACCAGCGTGACGATAATGGCGGTGCGCTTCGAATTATGGGAGCGGGCCTTGCGCAGTTCATTGACCGAATAGGTTCGTCCGTTCGCTCGATTGGACACGACTTCGCGCGGCTTGCGCGCGGTGGAAACGGTATTGACCATGCCGGTCATCGTCGTATCGGACTCGGATTCGGCTGCCTTATCGGACTTATTATCCGTAGTGTCATCGTCATTGCCGGAAGACGAGGCCGACTGTAGTTTCTCACCGGAGGCGGTGAGTATGTTTTGATAGATTTTGGTGGCCACCGCGGAGACGATGTAGCTGGCTGCCGCGCCGATTACCGAGCCGGCGATACCGATTTTCGATGCCAGTAAGAATGAGGTGACGGCGGCAAGGGTGCCCGCCACGATGGATGAGAGGGAAAGACCTTCGAAAAACTTCTTCACAAGACACGACCGTAAAGTGTCGGGCTGGAAGGTTGCTTAAGGCTCGGTGATACCGAGAGGATGCCTACACGAGACCTTCAAAACCTAGCCAGCGGAATGTGGAATGACTCAAAAATATGGTGCCGATGAGCAGTGGGAATCAGCGCAAAGTGGCGCAAAGTAGCGCAAAGAACAACCGAAATTGGTTCGCTTGGAGCGAAAACGACGTTCAGCAGAACGTCATGCAGCCCAAGCGAAGCTGCCGTTGCCGGCACCCAACTCGAAATGCAGTTTGGCGATGCCAAGTCCGATTTCCGATTGCACGCCTTCAAGAGCCTCGGCCTTCACCGTAACGGTTCAGGGCAATGGAGAACCCATGACCATCCATGGCCGAAACTGAATCGTCAGTTCCGGTGCAGCGACTGTTTGGTCGGCTTGATTACCGACATCAGCACGGCGACGAAGATCAGCGCAAAGCCCACCAGTGAACTCCACATGATTGTCTCGCCCCAGAACAGCGCGGAGAACGTGACAGCGAACAGACTTTCCGTACACATGATGATTGACGCCTGCGAGGCAGGCACGTGAGCCAGACCGATGTTCTGCATGATCTGGGCACTCATCGTGGCGCCGAGGAACAGATAGAGCACGCTGGCCACTACTGAGGGTGCCAGCCAGCTGGCGTTCGGCATGGGTTCGGTGAACAACGCGCCGATGATGAACAATACGCCGGCAACGCCGAACTGCACAAAAGTGACGGCGATAGGGTCGAAGCGTTTGGTGTAGACACCAAGGCAGGTCAGATTGAACGAGAAGATGACCGCGGTGGCGATGGTCAGCCAGTCGCCGGCACTCAGCGACAGCGAACCGCCCGGCTTCAGCGAGACGAAGCCGACGCCGATCAGACAGATCACGCCGGCGACCAGATTGATGGCCTTCGGGCGGTTTTTTGAAATAATCCACGTGGCGAACGGGGTGAGTACGCAGTAGGCGGCCGTCAGGAACGCGCTGCGGCCCGGTTCAATGGTCTGCAGGCCGATGGTCTGGGTGACCATCGTGCCCCAGTAGGTCAGGCCCACCACGAGCGCCGGCACAATGATTTTCGGCGTCAGATACGGCACGATGTGCTTATGGAACAAGGCCAGCATGCACAGGCAGGCGCCGATCATGCGCAGACCCATCAGCCATTGGGGCGGAATCGCCTCCATGGCGAATTTGGCGAGCAGATAGCTGCCACCCCATAATGCAGCGCAGCCCAGCAACATGAGTCGGGCGAGATTCGGGGGAAAGTTGCGGGACCAGCGGCTGCGCAGCTTGCTGAAACGTTCGACCAAACCCATGGTGCACCTCAGGACAGTTAGGAAAACTTGTGGCTCTCTCGGCTCACAGATTACGGGAACTACCGGCCAAAATCGACCGGTCGATGGGTGTCGGGTGTGTGACAGGTGTGTGGCTGGTGCGCGACCGGGGCATGGCATCGCCAAGCAGGCAAAAACCGGATGAAAGCTGTGCGAAGGTGAGGTTACTCACAGCGAACATCCCCGTTGTCTAAATGAAAGTGCAACACCCGTTAGATTGGAAATTGCCTAGAAAAC
>OBYO01000317.1_pt1 | contig 30290 bp, 31 predicted proteins | sample 1476771 | NCBI WGS metagenome assembly OBYO01 (sample SAMEA2580202, study PRJEB22360) | human gut metagenome | biome: human gut; feature: human-associated habitat; material: faeces | place: Denmark | collected 2008/2010 | reverse complement strand
GCGGATGCGGCGTCGTATTCCTCGAGCGCGTGCCGGCGGGCGTCGCGTTCGGCTTGTTCGGCGGCTCGTCGGGCTTCCTTTTCGGCGTCGGCGGTCTTGTCGCGGCGGGTCCAGAGGTAGACCTGCTGCGAGACCGTGTGGATGGATACGGCGGCTGGGTTCTGTTCGCGGATCTTCTCGATGGCTTCTTCGGGGGTGCCGGTGGATGGGAACATGCAGCCGCTGTAGCGCCATTCCGGGTCGCTGTAGGGCTTTTCGGGGTCGGGGATGAGGTTGATGCCGCTGTCGGGCTCCACGAGGAGCGCGGCGACCGATTCGATCCATTGCCGGGCACGGTCGGCGCGTTCGATGTTGCGGAGGGTGTAGTCGAAGTTCGAGGTGCCGGCCGCCTGCGCGAGCTCCTTCTGCCTGTCCGGCTGGCCGTCATATCGCGCGATGGCCACGAGCTGACCGATGGAGATCTGGCCGAAATCGTCGCGGGATGCTCTGACCTCGGTCTTGATGCTGGCGGCCTTGGCACGGTCACGCACGTAGTCGGCGCTTCGGCCGAGCCGGTGGGCGACGCTGGCGGTGGTGGCTCCGAGGTCGAGCATGCCCTGGATGGCGTCAGCCTCCTCCAACACGGTGAGCTGCTCGCGCTGGCAGTTCTCGGTGACCATGGCCTCCAACTGCTGCAATGGGCCGAGCTGGAGCACGAAGCATGGGACGGCTCTTATTCCGGCCTGTTTGCATGCGGCGAGCCTGCGGTGGCCGGGGATGACCCTGTAGCGCTCGCCGTTGGGTACGACGCTGAGGGGCGTGAGGAGGCCGTTGGTTTTGATGCTGGCGGCGAGGTCGTTCACGTCGCCGATGTTCTTGCGTGGATTGTCGGGGTGGGGGTCGATCAGGCTCGTGTTGACGAGCTTGATCTGATTGCTTTGGTAGCTGCTCATTGCTTCTCCTTGCTGGTTTCTTGGTTGTTGAGTTCGTCTGCGCACGCCTGGCATGCCTTCCACCATTCGCTTGGGTTGCCGTTGCGGAGGCTTCCGGTGTGGTCGTATTCGTCCTCATGTGGATCCATGAGCTGGTGGACGTGTTCGCAGTTCCAGGTGTGCTTGTGCTGGCGTGTGGGTGTGACGGGTTCGGGCGCCCATGTCTCCCATTGGTCGCGGAGCCATGTGTTGAGCCGTGGGATGTGGCCGCTGCGGATTTGGCCGTCGTTGACGGCGTGCTTGTAGCGGCGGAGCGCGGTCTGGAGTCGGGGCAGTTCGACGGGGTTTCCGGCGATGGCCGCGTACAGGGCTCTGGCTTCGGCTGCGGTCTTGCGGCCTTTCGCGCCGACGGATCCGGGATAGGCTTCGGCGAAACGGTCGAAGCCGGATTCCGGCGTGGCGGGTTGCTTCGGTTTGCCGGCGGGAGGGGTCGGAGAGGGTATATCGGTATCGGTATCGGTTTTATGCCATGTTTTTGCTTGGCTGTCCCCTAGCAACTTGCTAGAAGGTTTGCTACCGTTTTGCTCTCCGTTTGCTTGGCTGTTTTCCGGCAAGTCGCCCGACGTTTGCTTGGCCTTTTGGTTGGCGGCCTTACGGCGGCCTCCCTTGCTTCCGGCTTTTCGGCGCGCCTCGCGTTGCTCTTCGGTCAGCACTCGTGGCTCCCTGCAGATGCCTTCGGCGTAGACGGGACGCCATCCGCCGTCGTGCTCCTCCATGAGTCCCGCATCGATGAGCTGCTGGAGCTGGCGCATGGTGCCTCCGGCGTCCTTGAGGTCGAGCTGGTCGAAGTGGCCGGGATACGCCGACGGGTCCTTCGATTGCATCGAGACGCCTTTGGAGTGGATGACGCAGAGTTTGACCCACAGGCCCACGGTGGCGAGCGGTAGGCGTCGGATGCGCCTGTCGTCGGCCATCTGGTCGTCGATGATGAACCACATTCTTCTTCTCCTTCCGTGGTTCGGGTTCCTTGGAGGCTTAGCCGATCTCGCCGGTGTCCGGGTCGATGGACGCCTCCACGTCGCCATCCTCCATGTCGAGGCTGCGGCGCAGGTCGTCGATGAGGATCATCTGCCGTGACGTGGCGGGCTTGGCGCACATGTTCTCCATGGCCAGGCCGGCGTCGAGGATGCGCTGAGCGAGGTCCGCGCAGTCGTACACGGCTTCGGTGATGGCGTGGATGCCGCCCCACTTGTCGATGTGCTCCTGCTTGTTTTTGGTGTCCATGACGTTGCGGCATGCCTTGAGCACGACGGCCGCGGCCTTGGTGACCTGCTGCGTCTTGCCGATGAGGTCGATGAGCGTGTCCGGTGTCGCTTCCTGCGGGATGAGCACCTGCTGTTCGCTGGCTTTCATTGCTTCCTCCTTTAGAATTCCGGTTCCGGATCCGGTTTGCCGAAGTCCCCAAATGACGATTGGTCGGCCGCCGGCGCGCCCCACGGATCATCGGCCGGCGGCGGCGCGGCGGGTTGCTGTGTCTGCGCCGACTGTTGCGGCCGTTGGCTCCAGCCACCGACGCCGGTGTTGACGGGCGGCTGCGGCGATGCGGGGTTGCCGTAGACGGGACCGCCCTGGCGGCTGATGCGGGCGACCTGCGCCGTCGCGTACCGCAGCGATGGCCCGATTTCGTCGACCTGCAGCTCCACGACGGTCCGATTGGTGCCGTCCTGCGCCTGATACGAGTGCTGCTTGAGCCTGCCTTGGGCGATGACCCGCATACCCTTGGACAAAGATTGGATGCAATGCTGCGCGAGGTCGTTCCATGCCGAACAGCGGAGGAAGAGCGCGTCTCCGTCCTCGTACTGTCCGGTCTGCCGGTTGTACTGGCGTGGCGTGTTGGCGATGGTGAAGCTGGCGACCTGCGCGACCTGGCCGGTGGTCCTCAGTTCCGGATCCGCGGTGAGGTTGCCGACGATGGTGATGACGGTCTCCCCTATGGCCATGTCAGGCTCCCTTCACATATCCAGCCGGTTCCGGGCCGAGCTGGCTTGGATCCTTGGCCTTCCACGCGCATTTCGCGCGCAGGCATCCGGCCTCGCGGTCGATGACGATCTCGCCGAAGCGCGCCGGCGCGACCATGGTGAGGTTCCAGCCACGGTCGCGGTTGAGCGCGCTGATGGTCTCGTACAGTTCGCCGATCAGCTCGGCGGCCGTCATGCCGACGCTGGCCGGCGTAAGCGGCCATTCGAACCACTTCTCGCCTTCCGGCCTGATTGGTGTTTTGCTTGGCAACGTTTGCCTCCTTTGGATTGATGTCGTGCCGGGACGCGGATTCGAACCGCGCATCCATCCGCCGACGTGACCTCAACACGCCGATCCATGGCGCCCGCATCCGTTCGCGGGCCCCGGCGAGGGCCGGGCGGGAGGAGAAGAGAGAAGATGACCCGTCCGGCTGGTTTTAACGTCTTTTCCTTGACGCGCGGGCGGTTCCGGCATGGCCGCGCATGACGAGACACGTCCATGCCGCAATGTGTGAGGAGCCGCCCAAGTCCTTCACTGCCGTTGCTCGTCCAGCCAGCGCGCGAAGCGGGGGTCGGAACACAGGCGACGCATGATGACAGCCGCGGGGATGAGCACCGCGAACGGCACGGCGATGAGATGTTCGATCGGGTGCGTGCACGCCGGCGTGCAATACAGCACCCACATGGCCAGCAACCACACCGCGAACAGCAGCTGATGCAGGATGACACGGGCAAGGGCCTTCATCCCATCAGCTCCTTGTTGATGGCGTCGATGACGATGTCCACGAGGCCGGCCACGTCGAGGTCGACGTATCCGACGATGTGACCGAGCGAACGCCTTGCTTCGATGTCGCCCCACCCGTCGGCATAGGCCGGACGGATGACGTCGCCCTCGTCCTCAAATTCCCTGAATATCGCTTCGACGCAGGCTTTGCGGATGTCGTTCATTTGTCCTCCTTTTCTTCCCATGGGTCAGGCCACGGGGTATCGGTACGCCAGTCGTTGTCGGTCATCACGCACCCACCTCTTCCTCGTATTCGGCCGTGCACTGGTACAGGTGTTGTGCGAAATAGGCGATCATCTGCTCCTTCGGATACATGACGATCCGTCCTACCTTCACGAACTTCGGACCGATTCCCGCACCACGCCAGTACGCCAAGGTGCCCTCCTTGATGCCGCAACGGTCCGCGATGTCCTTCGTCGTGTTCATCGGTTTCAGGACCTCAGCGAGCGCAGCGAACGTCGTATCGTCTTCCATCACGCGCCTCCTTTGCGTGTGTAATGCCGGGCGGCGTTAGGAGAACCGCCCGGCCCCCTCCTAAAATCGGTGTCATCCCGCATTTCCGACGTGCGGGCCGAACAGTTAGGAGAAGAATCAATGGATGGATCCGTATTGGCCGCATGGGCCGGTGCCGCGGCCTCGCTGTTTGGCGCCGGATTGACCGTTTGGTGGCCATGGCATAACAGGCCGCAGGCGGACTGGACCCTGCTGGAACACTCGACGAATCCTGAATTACCGATTTCCTCAACGGTGCCCGGATTTTCTGACTGGTTGGAGTCTCGAGACGAGGCCGAGCCGGATTCCGTTTGCTCCGTGTACAATTCCGGTGACGGCGACGCGTACGACGTCTCAATCGAGGGGATTGGATGCAAGGCGTATTTCCTGCTCCTGAGACCCATCGGCGACAACACCGAGTTCATGACTCCGAGCAGCATCGCGCAATTCAAAGCGGCCGACCGCGCGTATATCATCATGCACGCCGATGAGAAAGCCGATGTCATAGCGATACGCCTCCATTGGACGAAGCAGCCGACGCATTTGATGCGCCGCGTGTTCCGTTCCTATTCGATTCATGGGTCGCTCCCGGAACAGCCGCGTCATCCGATACCGGAAACGAGACGGCATTTGCCAACTCTGACGAGATACCGGTTCGAACATTCGAGACTGGGATTATGGTTATTTGCACATCCCCGACTGCATCCGCTTTCCCGGACTCTTGACATTCCCCCAACGACAGGATCCAACCGATCGGATCAAGATCGACGAGGATCCGAAGCAAAGCCAGGGAAAGACTGAACAAGCCAGCAGTAAGCGATATGCATGCCGGCAGCCATGTCTCACTCATCACGCACCCGCTTCCTGTGTTGGTTTCGCGAGGAACAGTTTGGCGAAATACGTCTGCCCCTTGCCGGTCATCTTCGGCGTCTTGTTGATCGTGGTGTGCCCGTCCGAGTGGCTGATGGTCGTCTCCTTGACCTCGAACAGGTGAAGGTCCATCGCCTTCTGTGTGGGCATGTTCCAACTGGAGCCCTTGGCCTTGATGAGCCATCCATGCTCGCGGAGCCAGGCGAACAGGCGCCGTAGGCCGATGTCGATGCCGTTGCTTTTCAGGATCTTCGCGAAATCGCCCACAAGGATGGACGTCCTCGCGGTTTCGACCGCGTTGGCGAACAGGACCTTGCCTTCCTGGGCTTTGAGCTGTTTGGCTTGTTCGTCGACCTTGGATTGCAGCCATCGCATGCTGGCCAACGCCATCTGTTCCGGTGTCATCCGTTCCTGGCCGGCCATATAGCCGCCGTGCTTGCGGATGGACGGCAGCACCTCATGCGTCACCCAACGCTGGAACTCCTTGGCCTCCGGCTTCCGAGACTTCATCACAAGACGGTAAAGACCAGGTTCGCTGATGATATACGTCTGCTGCCGGCGACCAATCGAATCGATGACTTCAGTAGTACTGAACTCATCCTTATCAAACATTTTGACGGTCTCAGTTGGATTGCCAAGGTCAAGGATGCTCATACAATCTTTGAGCACGAACCAGGGCTCCCCCGCCTCGTCGGTCAAGGTACGCAATGCCGCGCCCTTGAAATCGAACTTCTGTATTTCGTTGTTCATGTGATTCTCCTTAGAATCGTTCTCATGTGTTCTTCCGTGATGATTGGTGAAATATGAGTTGGGTTACCGGTATTGATTGGTCCTCGGTGGTACCGGCGAGCGTCGTAACGTCCACGGCGGTCACGCTGCTGTTGCGCTATTTCGACAGGAACCGGCCGAATCTTGTGCTTACACGGCGTGAAGTTGTGCTGCCGGAGCATCTGTCTGGTAATCGCGATCTGTATGGCGAGCCACTGACCTTGGAGAACATCGGCACAGCGCCAGCCATTGACGTCCGGTTCGTCGGCTCCGGCTGCGTTGTCGCGGTGGAACTCAAGCCTTCGCATGGCAACGACTTACGTCACTGGGAAAGTTCCATGCCATCCATCGCCCCGGGCGAGTCCGTCGTATTGCAGATGCACCACTCCGATGCGGATTCGATCATCGTGGTCACGCATGACCGTTTCCCCTCGATTCCTTGGCTCCGCTGGTGGAAGAAGCGTCTCCGATGTCATGTGGGACGTGTCTCCGGTGAGAATCTGTGGCCGGCCAGTGGGTATAAGGCGATTCGGATTCCCCTTTGGCGGCAGCTGATTGGCCGGCTGGAACGGTACGAGCTTCGGAATCGCACTGACGAGATCGAGGAGCCACCGGAACCGTTGCATCCGACGCCGATGACCGGGCGATGATCCCGTTCAGAAACTCGACATCGGCATTGAGACGCTGTCTTTTTTCGATGTTCCGCTCCCAGAGTTCGATGGCGGCAACCGGATCCGAAACAGGATTCGAGCTTGCTCTGCATTCGCAGTCAAGCTTGAGGCCCAAGTCGTTTGCCTTGACGTGTGGCATGCGGCCGCACGTCGGGCACGGGTGAATCGGTGACGAGAGAATCGACGTGATTCTGGCCGCCCAGGCGTCCCACCGTTTCAGCATGAACTCCTGCGATACGCCTTCCTCTGCAGGACCATGCCCATTCGAGCAGGATACGACGAAGTAATCCATCCTGTTGTTACCCGAATAAGCTGTTTTCGACACACGGATTTCCGGAATGCCGCCGCATAGCGGACAATCCAATGGCCTTTTCGAATCTTCGACCGGAATATTGATGTTCATTTCGGGTTCTCCTTTCGATTCATGCGTCGGCGAGCGCTGATTGCTTTTCCGACGTGTTTCGTTTGAGGGCCTTCCTGCCGAGTGGGAGAATGAGCAGACCCGCGCAAAGAAGGGAGGTGATAATATGCAACGCGATCCAGTGAATTCCGCTAATGACGCGAAGGCCTACGCACAATCTGGAAACATTCAGCAGGCCATCGTGTCGCTGGCCGATGCCGTGCAGGGCATCGCCGAATACCAGCGGTACATCCGGAACGACCAGTTGAAGATCAAACGTGCGCTGAACATCAGCTGACGTTCGGCCGTCCGCGTGAGAGAGTTCCAATTCCTCGCGGACGGCTTTCCTTATCGCACCCAGCATCGCCGGGTGCAGGCGTTCGAACTCCTCAACGGAAATCGGGTTCGTGGATTCATCCGGTGTCTCGGCCGGAATGTTGATGCTCATTTCGGATTCTCCTTTCGATTCATGCGTCGGCGAGCGCCGACTGCTCTTGAATTTTTTCGGTGATGAGTTGCAGTGGATCGATCTCACTTTCGGAGACCGAGGCAAACCACATGCTCAATGTCATGTCTTCCGCATCAAGTGCTCTGCTGACAGTTGTCCGATTTCGATTGCAGCGGGCGGCAATATCAGTCATCTGCGTCTTGCTGATCAGAACGTCATTTCTGGTTTGCCTGATAACCGCTTTTGCGAGCTTGATGCAGTCAACCCTCTTGTCGATCGTCATCTGTTTTCACCTCCATCTGTAAGCACGTGCTTACTTGATGAGACTGATGTTAGCTCGTGCTTACAACTTACGCAAGTGCGGCGTGTCAACATGTGCTAACGTTGTGCACATGGCTACGAAGTACGAATGGACGGCGTTTGATTACGCCTCACAGCAGGCAGCTGCGAAGATCATTGCCGATTCTGGATATTCATATCGGACCATCTCTGAGATGATGAACAACGCTGTCAGTCACGTCAGGATCAGCGACATTGAAAAGGGCAGAAAAGCGCCGATCAAGCTATCGGAGTTCCTTTTGCTTTGCCAAGCATGCGATGCTGATCCAGTCGCCACGTTGCGAGACATCATCGAGGCCGCCCGCGCCTACAAGGCCCGCGAGCGCGAGTCCCGGATCACCGATGATCTCATCGACCGTATCGCCGCGCACCCCGAAGACTATGACATGGCCGCAAACAGGGATCCGAACGCACGCCTCGAAGCCGAGACGCCTGACGATTGATGGATTGAAAGGAACACGAATGACCGAATACAACCTGTATTGTGACGAGAGCTGTCATCTGGAACATGACGACAGCGATGTCATGGTCCTTGGAGCCCTCATCATCCCCAAGGATAAAAAGCAGGAGATCACGGAAAACATCCTCCAGATCAAGGCACGTTACGGCGTCAAGGCACGTACGGAAGTGAAGTGGACGAAGGCCAGCATGCCGAAAATCGACCTTTACAAGGACCTACTGAACTGCTTCTTCCTGGATGACGACATGAGGTTCCGTGTTCTGGTGGCCAAGAAGACACGTCTGAATCATGAGGCATGGTCACAGTCGCACAACGATTGGTACTACAAGATGTATTTCACCATGTTGAACAGGCTGTTCGATTCCACGAACACCTACAACGTGTACGTGGACATCAAGGACACGCATTCCGCGCAACGTACCGAGAAACTTGAGGAAGTGCTGGCGAACAGCCATTACGACTTCAACCACGAGTGCATCAAGAAAGTGCAGCCGATCCGTTCGGACGAAGTGCAGATGATGCAGATCACCGATGTGATCAACGGGGCCGTCTGCAGGGCGAACCGGACGACCATCCCCCAACCATCGGGCGCGAAAGCTGAAATCATCGACTACATACGCATGAGATCAAAGCTCCGTCTCACCCAGTCAACGACCTTGGGCACGCGAAAGTTCAACATCTTCGTCTGGGAAGGACGGAACGCATGACACCGCATTGGATACCGGAGCTCGTGCCCAAATCCCCGATAGAAGACTTTGCCGTATATGAGGATAGGATTTACGCAATCTTCAGGCAGGACTTCATAGATTCACATCCATCATTCGACGGTCTGAGGGTCTCCGTGCGCCGCCAGAGAGAGGAGACCGACGGAAAATGGGCTGGGTTTTTCCACATCACCAGCGTCGAAGACTACACAACCGGCGAGAGGAATGTCGATCTGCGTAGATGCGAACGAATCAGGTTTCCACGGAAGACGATTGACGACGCAAAGGATTGCCCGCAATGCCATTATGAAACATGCGATGCGCCATTAATCTGGAGGAAGCATAAGCATGGCCGCGATAGGCTGTATATCCTCATTGAATCAGAACGGTATCTAGTCGTATTGGAACCGCATAAGGAAAAAGGCTACTGCATGCTGGTCACCGCCTACTACGTCGATCATGACCACAGCTTCAACAAACTGCTGAAAGAATACGATCAGTCAAGCCTGGACGGGAATTGCATTCAATAAAAAGCAAGGGCCGCCGCAGCGACCCCGGAGACTCCTTCTACAACTTGGTAGATGAGCTGATTCAAATATCACATACGACACTCCAACTGTCAAACAGAACTTGACAAACAGCAAAAAAGTACTTCTCGAAAAACAATACTTTCGGAAGAGAGGAATGTGGATAACAAGACCGTTGCGGACCTTCATCGGAGCGCGGAATCCATGGGACTGTCAATCGTATCGCGCGACCTCCCACGCGACATATGCGGCCTGTACGACGACCGGCACAGGCTCATCCTGCTGGCCGACTGGCTCAACCAACGCCAACGCCGCTGCACGTTGTGCCACGAGCTCATACACGCCAGACACCATGACCCAGGATGCGGTACACGATACGGAATAAAATGCGAGCGCCGTTGCCGCAGGGAGACCGCGCTGGCGTTGATCTCACCGGTGGATTACGGCATGGCCGAGGAAGTGTACGAAGGTAACACGTGGATGATGGCCGTGGAATTGGGCGTGACCGTACAGGTATTGTCCGACTACCGGCAGCTGCTCTACGATTCCGGCGTGTGCGTGCAATAAAAGAAGCTCAGCGTCCACATACCGCGACGGGAAACAAAAAGGGTTCCGCCCGAACACAGTCGGACGGAACCCAAGGAACCAACAATCAGCATTTCCGTTTTCACCAAAATGAGGTTCCACGCACAGTGTAGCGCGGATCCTCGGAAAGAGACAACCATGGCCAGAGCGTTCGTAGACGACAGATGGCTCAAAAACGACGAGGACGGCAACCCGCCCAGCAGGGCCGCGAAACAGTCGCTGGCCAATGCGAAGGATCCGATGAAAGCCAATGTGCCCGACAAATGGCGGTCCGCGCTGTACGGCCAAGGCTCACGGTGGAGATGCCGCTGGTACACGCTCCGAGACGGCAAACGCGTCCAGAAATCACGGAACTTCGCCAAGCTCCGTGACGCTGAGGAATACGCAGCGGCCATCGAGGACGACATCAGACGCGGCAAATACCGCGACCCGCAGCAGGAACTACGCATCTTCCGGGACGTTGCCTCCGAATGGACGGACGGCAAGATGGACATCAAACAGGGCACTTTGGGCAGATACCGCCGCGAATTGCGCGTTTATATCAACCCCAAGTGGGGCGATCGCACACTGAGGGAAATCCAACGCGACGAACTGCAACAGTGGGTCACGCAGCTCACCGAAGGCGGGTATCCCGCCGAACTGCAGGACGATCGCGAATCGAAGCCATTGAGTCCACGCAGCATCCGCAACATCGTCAAGGTCGTCATGGGCGGTGTCATGGAATTCGCCTTGGAGCACGGCTGGATCGGAGAGAACCCCATTGAAAAGGTCACCGTGCCACGCATCACGCAATCCGATGACGACATGGTGTTCCTTACCGTCGAGGAGGTGGAGTTGCTGGCCGGCATGGCCGAACGGGCAGGACGGCCGGTAGACGGGCTGATCGTCCGCTGGCAGGCATACACCGGTGCCCGCATTGGCGAGACGCTGGCACTCAAATGCGGCGACGTGGATGTGGATTCACGCAGGGCGCGCATCCGCCGCACTTGGACCGACGACGGCAAAGGCAGGCTTGTGCTGGGCACGCCGAAGAACGGCAAACCGCGCAGCATCGCCATACCCAGATTCCTCATACCGTCCATCGAACGGCAGATGGAGGGCATGGGCGGCGACGACTGGCTGTTCCGCGCGGCAAGAGGCGGGAACCTGTGGACGAACACGTGGCGGACGCGTGTCTGGCGAAAGGCCGTCCGACTGGCCGGCATGGAGGACGAGGGCGTGACCATCCATAGTTTGAGGCATAGCTATGCGAGCTTTGCAATTGCTCAAGGCGCGGACGTGAAGACCCTACAGATGCAGCTCGGCCACTCCTCACCCAGCATCACGCTGAACACATACACGGCTCTCTGGCCGGAACGATTGGACGATGTGGCGGACGCGATTGGCGAGCTGCGCGCTGAACAGTTGAAGACCGTCTAGACGCGGAGGTTGCGCGGTCATCGTGTCGAATCGTGTCGATAGCCTACGGCCAAGAAAAAATAAAGCCTTGGAAACGTAATGTTTCCAAGGCTTCCGGTCGGGCTGACAGGATTTGAACCTGCGACATTCTGCTCCCAAAGCAGACGCGCTACCAAACTGCGCTACAGCCCGTTCATGCACTCCCGCACGTGGCAGGTGAACACGAGTTTCCATTGTAGCGTATGGTAGGACAACGACAGGCTAGAATGGCAAATACTGGAGGGAACGCGCATGGGACGTCATCAGCAAGCCGAGGCTTCAGGCATCATTTCCTTCATGGCATGCGCCACTCTTGCATGGATCGCCATGGACCTATATCTGCAATTCGCTCCCGCCATCTGGCGTGTCACCCAACGCCTGTTCACCGTGTGTGCCGGAATCACCGCGGGATGTGGAGTCATCTCGTTCACCTTGGGGTATGCGCGCAACTCCAGGTCGATGACGTTGAAACATGGCTGGACCATTCCTATTCGCCGTATCTTCGAGATACTCGCTTTGTCCGTGGTCTACGCGTCGACCATTTTCGTCACGGCGTTCATGCTGCTTTCCATTGCCAGCAACATGATGGGGTTGCGCACGTTAAAAGGCTATCTGACTGCGCTCTGCGCCGCGATCTCGGGGGTCGTAGGCTATGTCACGTTCGTACAGGCGGAACTCATGAATGCCAAGACCATCGCATCCTTGTTGCCGTTCTTCGTGGTTTCCGGTGTCAGCATCGCAGGATTGACGTCCGATGATCCATACTGGTACAACAACAATTTCTCCCAATTGGGCGATCGAACCACTTTTGCTGCTCGTATGTTCAATTCGACATTGATGTTGGCCGGCGTCTGCATCGTCATCATCAGCTATTTCGCGATTTCGGAGCTCATCACCACGCACCGTCTGCAGATGCAGTATCTGTCTGCAAGCGATGAAAAAGAAGCTCCCAAACACTTCAAGGCGCGGATTCTTCTGCTATCGACCATGCTGACGCTCGCAGGCATCGCCTTCATCGGCATCGGCATGTTCCGTTACACGCCGCATCCGATTCTGCACAACGTATTCGCCCGCGGTCTTCCCTGCCTGATGAGCGTGCTGATGATCGCGCTGCCTTGGCTGGCCCCGCAGCTTTCAAAAGTAGTATATGTGATTTCAGACCTAGCTATCATGATCGGGGCTCTTGCCGGGTTCCAGTGGTTGGCGGGGCGTAACACGTTGACGAACGTCGAGGCTCTTGCCGGCATGATGTTTCTGGGCTGGTTCATCATCTTTTCACGGCAGATTGCGGCCATCGAATCCGATCGTGTGCAGACGCAGCTTATTCTGGCGCAAACCAAGCGGCCAGAATCCGTCGAGGATCTTGCGGAGGTCAGCGAAACCGTTCCTGGAACCGTTTCCCGACTCTCGTCGGAAGTCTAATTCTCGTAACGGTTCACGAGCACAGTCCACAAACAATACGGCGAGGTGTCACCCGTACGGATGGCACCTCGCCTGTTCTCATGGCTATCAGAAATCGTAGTTCTTTGTGGTGGGCTTTCTATCGCTCATCAGCAACAGGAAGCTTCTCGACTGCGCCGTGATCGCGAAGCCGGCCTCATAGTTGAGTTCCGGACCCTTCGGATTATGCGTGTCGACGACCAGACGCCATTTCTTGCCATACCGCTCGTCCGGCAAGGTGAACATAATCGGCTCGTAATGCGCGTTGAAAATCAGGATGAAGTTATTGTCCACCATCTGGTTGCCATACCAGTCGGCTTCCGGAATATCGGAACCGTTCAGATAGATCATCACCGAGAACGCGTGGGTATTGGACCAATCTTCCATGTCCATGATGGAACCGGTGTGGTCCATCCATTCGACCTGCGGAATCTTATCGTCCGGGTCTCCTGGCTCGCGGCCGGTGAAGAAACGACGACGGTGGAGCACCGGGTGCTCGAGTCGCAGATGAATCAGCTTCGAAACGAACTCAAGCAGATCCTTCTGACTATCGTCAAGATCCCAATTGGTCCATGAAATGGCGTTGTCCTGGCAATAGGCATTGTTGTTGCCCTGTTGCGTGCGTGCCACCTCATCGCCGCCGCAGATCATCGGAATGCCCTGACTGCACAGCAGCGTCGCGAACATGTTGCGCATCTGCTGTTGCCGCAGGTCGTTGACGTCCTTGATGGTGGTCGGGCCTTCGACACCGCAGTTCCAGGAACGGTTGTTGCTTTCGCCATCCCTATTGCCTTCGCCGTTGGCGTCGTTATGCTTCTCGTTGTAGCTCACCAAATCGTTCATGGTGAAGCCATCATGTGCGGTGATGAAGTTCACGGAAGCCACCGGACGGCGGCCGTTCATCTGATACAGGTCGGAGCTGCCCATCAGACGGCTGGCGAATTCCGGTAGCGTCGATGGTTGCGAACGCCAGAAGTCACGCACGCAATCACGGTAGCGGCCGTTCCATTCGGACCAGCTGGACGGGAAGCCGCCCACCTGATAGCCGCCGGAACCCAAATCCCAAGGTTCGGCGATGAGCTTGACACGGGAGATGACCGGATCCTGTTCGACGATGTCGAAGAAGGCGGACAGCTTGTCGACTTCCTGGAACTGGCGGGCCAGCGTGGCCGCAAGATCGAATCGGAAACCATCGACATGCATTTCGGTGACCCAGTAGCGCAGGCTGTCCGTGATGAGCTGCAGCGCATGCGGCGAGCGCATCAGCAGGGAGTTGCCGGTGCCGGTCGTGTCGAAGTAGTGGCGTCGGTCGTTGTCGACCAGACGGTAGTAGGCACCGTTGTCGATGCCTTTGAAGCTTAGGGTCGGGCCGAGGTTGTTGCCTTCGGCGGTGTGGTTGTACACCACGTCGAGGATCACTTCCATGCCGGCGCGATGGTAGGCCTTGACCATGGATTTGAATTCGTTGACCTGCTCGCCGCGTTGTCCGGAGCTTGAGTACGCGTTATGAGGCGCGAAGAAGCCGATGGTGTTGTAGCCCCAGTAGTTGCTCAGGCCTTTTTCCTGCAGGAAGCTGTCGTTGACGAACTGGTGGATCGGCATAAGTTCGATGGCGGTGACGCCGAGCTTCCTCAGATATTCGATGACCGATGGATATGCGAGGCCCGCGTAGGTTCCACGGATGTCCGGCGGCACGTCCAGGTTGAGATTGGTCATGCCACGCACATGGGCTTCGTAGATTACCGAATCATGGTAGGAGATGTTCGGATGTTGGTCGTTGCCCCAGTCGAAATACGGATTGACCACGGCCGATTTCATGGTATGCGGCGCGGAATCCAGCGTATTCATGCTGGTGACGTCCTCAGGGCTTTTGAACCAATACGAATAGAGGCTTTCGTCACCGTCGATGTTTCCCTCGATGGCTTTTGCGTACGGGTCGAGCAGCAACTTGTTCGGGTTGCACCGCAGGCCCTTTGCTGGATCATACGGACCGTACACACGATAGCCGTACCGTTGCCCGGGTTGTATTCCCGGCAGATAGTTATGCCATACGTAGGAGTTCTGCTCCGTCATTTCCACTCGGGTCTCACGGTCTTCCTCATCGAAAAGACAAAGCTCGACTTTCTGGGCCACTTGAGAGAAGAGGGCGAAATTCACGCCGGCGCCGTCGTAGCTCGCACCGAGTGGATACATCGATCCAGGTCTGATTTGCATAATTCAAGTATCGCACGTTTTGCGAGTTGAATTCGTTATTTCGTTTATTCCGGCGATTGTTTTTACAATTCGAAACCTGCAGGCCGCTATTGTTGCCGCATTCTGCGAATTTGCTCATGCAAAATGGCGATCTCCGAATTGGAGGCCGTGATGTGCGTGTCTCGTAGCTGCTTCCACGGGATCCAAGCAGATTCGACATGCTCGTCGGCGTCGAAATGCCGTTCGACGGCCTGCCAGTGGCGCAGGTGCACCACCATGATGTTGGCCAGTTCGTCGGTCATGCCTTCGGATGAATAGAATTGCCCGACATGGTCGATATCGCAACTGTTTTCGTCGATTGGCTCGACGTCGGTCTCTTCGCGCAGCTCACGCAATGCGGCCGCATCGACGTCTTCCCCGTCATCGATGAGTCCTGCCGGCAGACCGTAGGCGAAGGCGTCGCAGCCGACACGGTATTCTCGTTCGACCAAGTACAAATCCTGCGCGCAGTCATGCACCAGCATGACCACACAGGGCGCGTGCCGCATCACCTGTCTGCGGATCACGGTTTGTCCGCCGTCTCGTGTCTGCAACGCGATACGCATGTCCTCCACGCCGAAAATCGCGCCTTGATACACGTGCTCTCTGCTGAGTACTGTGGCCGGTCTGGTCATGTCCACGCCATCGCTGGATTCGTTCAGCGACATATCCATGCTGGTCGTATCGGACATCGTCGTTCAGCGTTCCTGCCCGCAGGACGGCAGTACCAGATTCCAGGGATCGGTGTTCATGGAAATCCAGCGGACGGTGGGGATGTCTCCGGTCGCCTCAGATACGGCACGAGGCACATCGCCCATGGCGTATTGGAACCATATGGATTCGATGGCGCTGTGTGGCGTGTTGATGAACATCGGACGAACAGTGGCGTCGCCTCGGCCGAGTTCGATGTCCGCGGCACGCATGGACGCCTCATAGCGCGCCTGCTCGATGGCATCGGTCACCGGATGATGGCGCAGATCGCTGGTCACATACACATCGACGCCTGCGGCACGCACTTCATCGAACAGGGAATCGCCCGAGCCCGGCAATACCGCCACCGTGCCGATCGTCGCGTCAAGGTCGCCGCACACCTGCACGCCAAGTTCGGTGTATGGCAGCGCGTCGGCCACACGGCGGGGCAAATCACGCAATGCGATCGGCTCCTGCAACCGGCCGACACGGCCCAATCCGACCGGATGTTCGGCTTTCGGATCTTCGATGGGTACCAGCGGACGCTGTTCGATCAGGCCGAACGCGTCGGCGGCGGCCATGCTGACTCCTCGGTAGGAGGCATCGGCATTGGTGTGCCCAACCCACAGCGCGCAACCGGCGAGGTTGAGCTTCCGGACGATCTCACCACGGAATCCTAGTCCGGAGACCGCATGCACGGAACGGAAGAACAGCGGATGGTGGCAGATCAGCAGGTCGATGCCTCCGGCGATAGCCTGGTCGATCACCGCCATGGATGGGTCCGCCGCGAACGCGATGTTGCGCACGTCGTGGCGAAGGTCTCCCACGATGAGTCCCGGCTCATCCCATTGTTCCGCGTATCGCAGCGGATACAGCGTTTCAAGCACATCCACGACCTGCTTCAGCGTTGCCACAATCTTCCTTCTTTCTTTTTTAATCAGCCTTCGATTATCCGACGGGAACGGATCAGTGGGCCGCCAATTGCCAATCGGAACCGATGCCCGTCGATACGTCCAACGGAACGGCCATGGTGACGGCATGCTCCATGGCATCCTTCACCAGCGCGGTGGCCTGCTTCTCCTCACCGGGCGCGATCTCCACCACAAGTTCATCATGAATCTGCAGTATGAGGCGACTTCCAAGGTTCGCTTCCTGCAGTGCGTCATACGCACGAATCATGGCGATTTTCATGATGTCCGCCGCCGAGCCTTGGATAGGCGCGTTCAACGCGGCGCGTTCGGCCGCGTCCCTCACGGCACGGTTCGGCGATTTGAGACCGGGGAAATACCTGCGCCTTCCGAAAATGGTTTCGGTATATCCTTTTTCGCGTGCGGACGAGACAAGCGATTCAAGGTATTCATGGACTTTGCCAAAAGTGGCGAAATACTGGTTTTTCAGCGATTCGGCTTCTTTGGGCTTGATCTTGAGCTGCTGGGCAAGTCCATACGTGCTCAGACCGTAGGCAAGTCCATAGCTCATCGCCTTGACGTGGCTACGCTGATCGGACGTGATGTCGTCAACGGGAATGCCGTAGACCAAGCTGGCCACATACTTATGGAAGTCCTTGCCGGAGCGGAAGGCCTCTATCAACGCCTCATCACCGGAAAGGTCGGCCATGATGCGCAGTTCGACCTGCGAGTAGTCGGAGCTCAGCAACGATTCGAAGCCCTCTCCCGGCACGAACGCGGATCGAATCTCACGACCTGCGGGATCCCGGTTCGGAATGTTCTGCAGGTTTGGATCGACGGAGCTCAATCGTCCGGTGGCTGCCACCGTCTGTTCGAAAGTGGTGTGGATGCGACCGTCATGACGGTTTGTGGCGTCGATCAACGTCTGCACGATCTGCTTGAGCTTGTTCTTTTCACGATGCATCAGCAACGCGTCAAGGAACTGGCATGCGCGGTCGTTATCGTACGAGCGGTCACGCAAGGTCTGCAATGCCGCGGCATTGGTGGTGTATGAACCGGACTTGGTTTTTTTCGTCGGTTTCAATCCCATGTCTTCGAACAGGATCTTCTGCAGCTGTTTGGGGCTTTGCAGGTTCACCTGCTCCCCCGCGAACTGCCACGCCGTTTCCTGTGCCTGGGCAGCGTCGGCGGCAAGTTGGTCGCGCATCTGCACCAGACGTGTCATATCCACTTGGGCGCCGACCTGTTCCATGCCATGCAGGACCTGAGAGACCGGAAGCTCAATGGATTTGAGGAGACCGAATTGTTCGCGCTTATCCAGCACACCGGCCAAATATTCGGCCAAAAGCCCCACGATTGCGGTGCGGGTGAGTATCAGCTCGTCGTTCTTGGAATCGTTTTCCTCAGGCTCGTCGAAGTCCAAGGTCCCCTGTGTCGCGGCTTCGGCTTGTGCTTCGATGTGCAGATCAAGGAAATGGGCCGCAGCCTGTTCCAGCGTGTCCGCGTGGAAATCCGGGTGGACAAGATATCCGGCGAGCTTGGTGTCGAACAATGGTTCCGGAAGTTCCACGCCGATGCTGCCCAGCAGATGCGCATGTTCTTTGTAACCGTGCACGACCATGGAATGGTGATAGCGGTCGAACAGCCTTTGCAGGCATTGCACCATATCCGGACTGAATACGTCGATGCGAATGGCTTCGCCGTGCACGGCGATCATCAATGCCGAAAGAGAGGCTTCTCCGGGTTTGCTCGTGCCTTCGGCGTAAAGCGTCCAGGACTGTTTCACCTTGTCCGTGCAACGGGTCGAAGAATCGATTTCGAAGCCGAATTCCGGAATGTCGTTGGAGGAGCGTTCATGGCGTTCGTGCAGATGTTCCTGCACCACGGGGAAATGGTTTTGGACCCATGTCTCCACCACATGCGGATCGTTGACGTCTTCGACATGTGGCAGCCCGAGCTTGCTGGATTCGTGCACGTCCCCGGATGGTTTGTCCGCATTGAACGTTTTGAGCACGCGATTCTTGGTCCGAACACCGAATTCGAGCTTGGTGAATAGATCGTCGAGTTGACCAGCGTCGACTTGTCCAAATGTCAGGTCGGATACCGACACGCCAAGATCAAGGTCACGAACCAAAGCGTTCACGGAACGGTTCAGTTTGACCTGTTCGATGTTTTCGCGCAGGGCTTCGCCTTTTTTGCCGCTGATCTCGTCGGCGTGTTCGATGATCTGCTCAAGTCCGCCGTACTGGTTGATCCATTTGGCCGCGAATCCGTCGCCGACTCCGGGAACGCCGGGGATGTTGTCAGCGGTTTCTCCGCGCAAGGCGGCCAGATCCGGGTATTGCGCGGGAGAGACATGATATTTCTCCTGCACGGCATCCGGGGTCATATGTTTGAGGTCTTTGAAATGGTGGCCGGGATACAGCACGGTGATGTCGTCGTTGATCAGCTGGAAAGCATCACGGTCGCCGGACAGCACCAATGTGCGGTAGCCTGCCTGGTCGCCCATGCTGGCGAGCGTGCCGATCACATCGTCACCTTCGTAACCGGGTTTTTCGATGTATGTGACGCCCAAGGCCGTCAGCATCTGCTGGATTAATGGCAGCTGGCTGAGCAGTTCCTCGGGGGCCGCGTCGCGAGTTCCTTTGTACTGCGGCAGCATCTGGTTGCGGAACGTGCCGCCCTTCACATCGAATGCGACGGCAAGATGGTCTGGATGTTCGGCATCGATCACCTGCGAAAGCATGGTGGCGAATCCCCAGACCGCGTTGGTGGCCTGACCTGATGATGTACTGAAATTCTCTACGGGTAAGGCAAAAAAAGCGCGGAACGCCAAAGAATGGCCGTCAACGACCAATAGCGTTCCGCGTGAAGTGCCTTCCATAGTTGGTGTGTTAGCGCTCATCCTCTGCTTCCGACTTCTGTTCGCCATACTTGGCGATGATGGCCATGGCCAGACGCTTCTTCGGAATGCGCTGGTCCATGGAGGTCTTCTGAATCCAACGGAAAGCGCCCTGTTCGGAGAAGTCCGCCTTGTCCATCAGCAGGCCCTTGGCGCGGTCGACGAGCTTGCGCTCCTCCAGCGTTTCTTCGGCCTTCTTCAGCTGCTCTTCGGCCTTCTTCAGCTGTTCCTCGGTTTCCTGCAGTTTGGACTCGCTACGTTCGACATTGTCAAGCAGATCGTTGATTTCGGCGAAACGGCCCATGGCGACTTCCAAAGCCGGCAGCAGCTTGGATTCCTCATACGGCTTGGTGACATACGCCATGGCGCCAGCGCCCGTGGCCTTTTTGACCAAATCAGACTGGGAGAATGCCGTCAGCATGACGACCGGAGCGATGTTCTCATCACAGATGATGCCAGCGGCCTCGATGCCATCCATGCGAGGCATCTTGACATCCATGCACACCACGCTCGGGCGGAACTTACGGGTCAGTTCAACGGCTTCCTCACCGTTGGCGGCCTCTCCGACGACCTCATAGCCGTTATCCTCAAGCATGGCGACCAAATCCATGCGGTTCACGGATTCGTCTTCGGCAACGACGACGGTGCGCTTGTGTGCCTCGTTATTATTGGCAGAATCCGGCTCGGGAGCCGCAGCAGCTTGGAGCTCCTCATCAGTGAGTACTTCGTCCGGTTCCGTGGTCTTCTCTGCAGCCATGTCGGTCTCTTTCCACTGTCACACCCAAAGCCGGCCTAACATGCCCCAACCCGGGCCTGGATTGATATTGATTTCTTACGTGCCCTCGGTGGGACTCGAACCCACACTGCGCAGATTTTGAGGCTGCTTCCTCTACCAATTGGGATACGAGGGCTTGCACGCAACTCTGGAAGAATACCACATGATTGCGATTTGCGCCAAATCTCGGCGTTGTCATCATTCGGGGACATCGCGTAAAAACAATAATCCTCCCATCGGGAACCAATGGGAGGATTATGGAATCAGCGTTTAACGCGACGATTCAAATCTCAGTCGCAGGCACCAACGGTGTGGACGTAGATGGAATCGGTGCGACCCGGCTGGTGTTCGCCCTGGGCGGAGCTCAGCACGACGATCTTGTCGCCATCGGAGACCTTGCCGGCGTCCTTGAGGACCTTGTCGGTGAAAACCATGAGGTCCTTGCGGGACTTGTCATGGTAATCCTCGTCGACCAGGAAGGACTCGGTGCCCCAAGACAGGGCCAGCCAGTGGAAGGTGTGCTCATTGTTGGTGATGCCGTAGATCGGGGTGGCCGGACGTTCACGGGACACGCGGTGCACGGTGGAACCGGTCTGGGTGTAGGCGACGATGGCCTTGGCGTTGAGCTTGTCGGCCAGGTCGACGGCGGCGGAAGAGACGGCACCGGTGGAGGACATATCCAGGTTCTTCAGCTCCGGGATGCGGTCGAAACCATGCTCGGTGGCGAAGGTGGAGATGCGGCTCATGGTGTTCACGGTGACTGCCGGGTACTTGCCGACGGCGGTCTCGTTGGAGGTCATGGTGGCGTCGGCACCGTCGAGGACGGCGTTGGCGCAGTCGGATGCCTCTGCACGGGTCGGGACCGGGGAGCTGACCATGGAGCCGAGGACTTCGGTGGCCACGATGACCGGCTTGGCGTACTGACGAGCCAGCTCGATGCAGCGCTTGGTGGCCAGCGGGACCTCTTCCAGCGGGCACTCGACGGCCATATCGCCACGTGCGACCATGATGCCGTCGAACGCCTTGACGATCTCCTCGAGGTTCTCGAGGGCCTGCGGCTTCTCGATCTTGGCGACGACCGGGATACGGCGGCCTTCCTCGTCCATGATCTCATGGGCGCGATCGATGTCGGTGGCGAAGCGCACGAAGGACATGGCAATGATGTCGGCGCCGGTGCGGATGGCCCAGCGCAGATCCTCTTCGTCCTTCTCGGTCAGAGCCGGCAGAGACACGGCGACGCCCGGAAGGTTGATGCCCTTGTGGCTGGAGACCGGTCCGGCAACGACAACCTTGGTGTACACGTTGTTGCCTTCGACCTTGGTGACCTCGAGGCGGACCTTGCCGTCGTCGATGAGGATCGGATCGCCTGCATGGCAGTCGCCCGGGAGACCCTTGAAGGTGGTGGAGGTGATGTGCTCGTCGCCTTCGATGTCATCAGTGGTGATGACGAACTCCTGGCCTTCGGTCAGCTGGACCTTGTCCTCGCCGTCGGCGTTCTTCTTGAACCAACCGCAGCGGATCTTCGGACCCTGCAGGTCAACCAGGGCTGCGACGTTGCGGCCAGTGGCCTTGGCGGCGGCACGGAGGTTGTTGTAGACCTTGAGGTGGTCTTCCGGAGTGCCGTGGGAGCGGTTCAGACGAGCGACGTCCATACCTGCTTCGACAAGGCTGGTGATGCCTTCCAGAGACTCGGTAGCGGGACCGATGGTATCTACGATCTTGGCTTTACGCATGAATGCCTGCCTATTCTTGTTGATATTGATTTTGGATCTGACGACCCTGTTTCCAATGGCATAGCTTACTAGCAAAAAGCGCCCACTTCCACCTCAGAACTAGGTGTGTTGTGAGCGCTCACAATTTCGTAGGAGAATAGAAAAGCTCTATTCTCCCAACGTTTGCCGGACTGTCACTTTTCGTTCGCTTTCATGGTGCGCATCTTAATAACACTTGCCAAAGCGGAACCGCCGATCGCAAGAACGATCACGACAAGCGACAGCCATGTGGGCACTTCCGGAACCCAGGAAATCGGCTGGCCGCCATTGAGGAACGGCAGCGAATTGCCATGCAGGGCCTCCATGATGAGTTTGACGCCGATGAAGCCCAGCACCACGGACAGGCCCAGCGGAAGATAGACGAGCTTGTCAAGCAGCTCTCCGAGCAGGAAGTACAGCTGCTGCAGACCGAGCAATGCGAACACGTTGGACGTGAACACGATGAACGGATCTTTGGTCAGGCCGAAAATGGCGGGGATCGAATCGAAAGCGAACATCACGTCGGTGGTGCCGATGGTCAGGAACACGATGAGCATCGGGGTCCAATGCTTCACACCGTTCTTGATAGTACGCAGCTTTTCGCCGTCGTATTCATCGGTGATCTTGATGACCTTGCGCAGTGCGTGAATCAACGCGTTCTCATGGTATTCCTCGTCCTCGTCTCCCCCGGCGACGAGTTTGATGGCCGTGACGATGAGGAACGCGCCGAATAGGAAGAACACCCAAGTGAAGCGCGAGATGATGGCAGCGCCCACCAAAATGAACATGCCTCGCAGTACGAGCGCGACGGTGATGCCGACTGACAGCACGAATTTCTGTAGTTCCTTCGGCACCGCGAAATTCGACATGATAATGACAAACACGAACAGGTTGTCTATGCTCAGCGAATATTCGGTCAGCCAACCTGAGTAGAACTCGATGGCAGGCTTCGAGCCGGCGAAGAACCACATGAGTCCGCCGAAGATCAACGCCATGACCACGAAGAACGCGATATGCTGCACGCATTCCTTGGTGGAGGGCACATGCGGCTTGCGCCCGATGATGAACAGGTCCACCACGAAGAAGACGGCAAGCACCGCAAACGTGGCGATTTCAAAAACAAGTGGTGTTTCAGCCATAATCCACTATGGTACGGATGCCGTATGACCGGTCGAGAACTATTTGCTCGCCTCCGTCATCTGCCGAAGTTCCTTTTTCAGGTCACGGATCTCGTCACGCAGACGAGCCGCAAGCTCGAATTGCAGTTGTTCTGCGGCGGTATGCATCTGCTCGGACAGTTGTCGAATGAGATCAGCTAGATCCTGTGCGGGCAATCCGGCCTTGAGAATCTCCTCGTGCCGCCTGCCGGATTCCTCCTTGCTGGTATGTGGCACGCCGAGATGCGAATTGCCGGCTTTGTCCGCGTTTCGGTATCCGGTACCGAGCAATGTCTGGGTGTCGACGTCCTCCTTGGCGAGCATGTCGTTGACATCGGAGATCTTCTTGATGAGCGGCTTCGGATCGATGCCATGTTCCTTATTGTAGGCGATCTGGATGTCACGGCGGCGGTTGGTCTCGTCGATGGCCTTGCGCATGGCTTCGGTGATGTCGTCCGCATACATGACGACGGTGCCGGACACGTTTCGCGCCGCACGGCCGATGGTCTGGATGAGCGAACGGTAGGAACGCAGGAAGCCTTCCTTATCCGCGTCGAGGATTGCGACCAATGACACTTCCGGCAGATCGAGGCCCTCTCGTAGCAGGTTGATGCCGACGATGACGTCGATCTTGCCTTCACGCAGTTCACGCAGCAGTTCGACACGACGCAAGGTGTCCACATCGGAATGCAGATATTCGACTTTGATGCCGCGTTCCAGCAGATAGTCGGTCAGATCCTCGGCCATTTTCTTAGTGAGCGTGGTGACCAGCGCACGTTCGTTCCTTGCCACGCGGTCTTTGATTTCGGCAAGCAGGTCATCGATCTGCCCTTCCACCGGCCGCACGTCGATCTGCGGATCGACTAGTCCGGTCGGACGTATGATCTGTTCGACCACGCCGTCGCTCAAACCGAGTTCGTAATCGCCGGGCGTTGCCGACAGGTACACCGTCTGACCGACGCGTTCCTGGAACTCCGGCCATTTGAGCGGTCGATTGTCCATTGCCGACGGCAGGCGGAAACCGTGTTCGACCAGCGTGCGTTCGCGGCTCGCGTCGCCTTCGTACATGGCACCGATCTGCGGCACGGTGACATGTGATTCGTCGATGACGAGCAGGAAATCATCGGGGAAAAAGTCAAGCAGCGTGTGCGGAGGCGTGCCCGGCGCGCGTCCGTCGAAATGCCGCGAATAGTTCTCCACGCCGGAGCATGTGCCGACCTGCGAGAGCATTTCCAAATCGTATGTGGTGCGCATGGTGAGACGCTGCGCTTCAAGTTCCTTGCCTTGCTTATGCAATTCGGCGGTACGCTCGTCAAGTTCCTGTTGGATGGTTTTGAGCGCCCGTTCCATACGTTCCGGTCCGGCAACGTAATGCGAGGCCGGGAAGATGTGCACCTGCGATTCGTGCGCGATCACGTCGCCGGTCAGCGGATGCAGAGTGGAGATGCGGTCGATTTCGTCGCCGAAGAATTCGATGCGGATGGCCAGTTCCTCGTATACGGGGATGATCTCAACGGTGTCGCCGCGCACGCGGAATGTGCCTCGCGTGAAGGCGATGTCGTTGCGCTTGTATTGCATGTCCACGAATTTGCGCAGTAAATCGTCACGGTCGATCTGCTGGCCTTCCTGGAGGAACAGCATACGGCCAGCGTATTCTTCCGGCGTTCCCAAACCGTAGATGCAGGAGACGGTGGCCACGACCACGCAATCGCGACGGGTCAGAAGGTTCGCGGTGGCGGCGTGGCGCAATCGCTCCACATCGTCGTTGATGTTGGAATCCTTCTCGATGTAGGTGTCGGTCTGGGGAATGTACGCTTCCGGCTGGTAGTAGTCGTAGTAGGAAACGAAGTAGCTCACCGCATTGTCCGGCATGAGTTCGCGGAATTCGGCGCACAACTGCGCGGCGAGCGTCTTGTTCGGCTCGATGATAAGCGTCGGTCGCTGCAGACGTTCGATCAGCCACGCTGTAGTGGCGGTTTTGCCGGTGCCGGTGGCGCCCATGAGCACCACGTCGTTCTCGCCATTCTCGATGCGCGTGGCCAGCTCCTCGATGGCCTTCGGCTGGTCGCCTGAAGGCTTATATGGAGATTTGACCACAAACGGCTTGTTCACTCGTTCAATGTTGAATCCCATGGTTCCGTCTCGCTTCCTTACGCCACTGTTCCATCAGCCTATCAACACAGTCGAACATGTGTTCTACATCCTGGGATGAGTCAATCACCGCATCGGCTATGGATTCTCGTGCCGCACGCGTGGGCTGATGCGCGATACGTGCCTTCGCCTGTGCCTCACTCATGCCACGGGTGCGCATCATACGTTCCACACGCGTCTGTTCCGGTGCTTCGACTGTTACGATATGGTCGAAACGCATGGGTATGTCATCGATTACTTCCGCCAAAAGCGGAATATCATGTACGACCACGGCATCCGGATTCTTTTCGACCGCCTGCCGTTCCTCCGACAATGCAAGATCGTAGATCAACGGATGTTCGATATCGTCAAGGATTCTACGTTCGGATTCGGCATTCGGATCGGAGAAGACGTGTTCGGACATCCATCGCCGATTAAGACCACCTTGCGCGTTCATCGCATCCGGCCCGAAATGTTCCACGATTCGTTGCAGGCCCACGCTTCCGGGTTCCACGACTTTTCGGGCGAGCACATCATAATCGACAAGCGTCGCGCCCAGTTCACGCAGATGCGTAGCGACCGTGCTTTTGCCGGCGGCGATGCCTCCGGTCAACCCAATTCGAATCATCACAACCGCCATTGTAATGTTTGACGGACTCGCAACATACGCAAATGGCCCCGCACCTGATGGTGCGGGGCCATTTATCAGCGGTTTACGCGAATCAGTTTATTTTGATTCGTCGAAACTCACTTGCCGAGCAGCTGGTCGCGCAGAGCGGCGAGCTGGTCGGAATCGGCGAGGGTGCCGTTGGAGGTGTTGTCGGAGGAGTAGTTGGACACCTCTTCGACCTTCTCTTCCTTCGGAGCCTGGCCGTCTTCGGCTGCGGAAGCCTCGGCGTTCTCGAGTTCCTTGGCAACGAATTCCTTGTGCTGCTCCCACAGATCGTGAGCGGTGGCGTACTGGGACTCCCACTCCTCACGCTGCTTCTCGTAACCAGCGATCCACTCGTTGGTTGCCGGGTCGAAGCCTTCCGGATACTTGTAGTTGCCCTGCTCGTCGTACTCTGCCGGCATGCCGTACAGAGCCGGATCGAAGTCCTCGGAAGCCGGATCAACGGAGTCGTTGGCCTGCTTGAGGGACAGGGAGATGCGGCGACGATCGAGGTCGACGTCGATCACCTTGACGAACACGGTCTCGCCCGGCTTGACCACGGTCTCCGGGTTCTCGACGTGACGGTTGGCGAGCTCGGAGATGTGCACCAGGCCCTCGATGCCGTCCTCGACGGAGATGAAGACACCGAACTGGACGATCTTGGTGACCTTGCCCTTGACGATCTGGCCGGGAACGTGGGTGCGAGCGAAGCGCTGCCACGGATCCTCCTGAGTCGCCTTCAGGGACAGGGAGATACGCTCACGGTCGAGATCGACGTCGAGCACCTCGACGGTGACCTTGTCGCCGACCTTGACGACCTCAGACGGGTGGTCGATGTGCTTCCAGGACAGCTCGGAAACGTGGATCAGGCCGTCAACACCGCCGAGATCGACGAAAGCGCCGAAGTTAACGATGGAGGACACCACGCCCTCACGGATCTGGCCCTTCTTGAGCTGGGACAGGAAGGTCTCGCGGACCTCGGACTGGGTCTCCTCGAGGTACTGGCGACGGGACAGGACCACGTTGTTGCGGTTCTTGTCGAGCTCAAGGATCTTGGCCTTGATCTTCTGGCCGATGTACGGGGAGAGGTCGCGGACGCGACGCATCTCAACGAGGGAGGCAGGCAGGAAGCCACGCAGACCGATGTCGACGATGAGGCCGCCCTTGACGGCTTCGATGACGGTGCCCTCAACGACGCCGTCAGCTTCCTTGATCTTCTCGATGTCGCCCCAGGCGCGCTCGTACTGGGCACGCTTCTTGGACAGAATCAGACGGCCTTCCTTGTCTTCCTTGGTGACGACAAGGGCCTCGATGGTGTCGCCGACCTCGACGACTTCGTCAGGATCAACGTCCTTCTTGATGGAAAGCTCGCGGGAGGGGATGACACCCTCGGTCTTGTAGCCGATGTCCAGGAGGACTTCGTCGTGATCGATCTTGACGACGGTGCCCTCAACCAGATCACCATCATCGAAGTTCTTGATGGTGGAATCGACTGCCTTGATGAAGTCCTCTTCGGTGCCGATGTCGTTGATGGCGACCTTGGCGACTTCGTTATTGTTCTCTGCCATTAATGTGGTTTCTTACAAAATAGTGGATGGATAAAATCGTTCTTCAGTTATACGTGTGCGCAAATACACACAAGGCGAAAGTCTACAAGAAGCCATGCACAAAAATCGGGCGTGTCGCATGTCACGACACGCCCGAAAGCACTATCGCGAAACTCACAACTGACGTTCGGCCATCTCCACGACATTCTGCAATAGCATGGCACGCGTCATCGGCCCTACGCCTCCAGGATTCGGCGTATATGCCAAAGCCTTCTCGTAACAGGCTTTATCGACATCACCCTTGACCTTGTATCGGCCGGATTCCTCGTCGAACACGCGGGATACTCCGACGTCGACGAGAATCGACCCTTCCTTGATGTCTTCCGGTTTGACGAAACCAGCCACTCCCATGGCTGCGACGATCACATCGGCCCGTCGCATGTGTTCACGCACATCCTTGGTTCCCGTATGGCACAGCGTGACAGTGGCGTTGACCGCCTTACGAGTCAACAACAGACCAATGGTACGGCCGATGGTGATGCCACGGCCCAGCACGCACACCTCCTTGCCATCCAAATCGATGTCGTAGGCGCGCAACAGCTCGATCACGCCGCGAGGCGTGCATGGCAACGGCGTGGCAATGTCTCCTCGGGCATGCAGCACAAGTTCGCCGAGATTATACGGATGCATCCCGTCGGCGTCCTTCTTGGGATCGATCAGATCGATGATGGCGTTCTCGTCGATTCCCCTTGGCAAGGGCAACTGCACGATATATCCGGTACAGGCGGGATCCGCATTGAGCTGGCGGACCGCATCGGCGACCTGATCGAACGTCGCATTCTCAGGCAGCTCGCGCTTGATGGAATTCACGCCGATTTCGGCGCAATCGGCATGTTTGCCGGCGACATATTTCACGGAGCCGGGGTCTGATCCGACCAAAATGGTACCCAACCCAGGTTGGATTCCCCTCGCCTTCAGCAGTTCCACGCGTTTGGCGAGGTCCGCCTTGGTCCGTGCCGCCACCTTTTTGCCATCAATCCTTGTTCCCATGTGGTCCACTTCCTCGCTAAGTCGCTTGTCGTATTGGCATTTGCAAGTATCGTAGGCTATCTTGGTTTCAGTCGTAAGTCGCGCATGTGCTATATGAGATGGACGCGACCGAAACGACGGACGACCCAAGAGGAAGGCAATCGACATGCGCTCTCACCAGCGTCCATTTTTCCGCATCCTTGCCGCGGGAATCACATTGTGCACGGTGCTGGGCACCGCTTCCTGCTTTGGCGCTTCTTCGGAGCCCGATCAACCAACGGCACCCGACACACCAAAGGAGCAGACCACCCCGATCAACGTGGTGGCGTCGGTCAACCAGTGGGGGGCTTTGGCGGAGCAGATCGGCGGCGTGCACGTCAAAGTCACCTCGATTCTGTCCTCCACAACAGAGGACGCCCACACGTTCGAACCGAAGACCACTGCTGTCGACACCCTGCAGAAGGCACAGGTCGTCGTGTCCAACGGAGCGGGATACGACTCCTGGGCCACAAAAAACCTGGAAAGAGACACCGTTTCCGTTTCGGCCGCACAAATGGTCGGAGCCGTTGAGGGAGACAATCCCCATCTCTGGTTCTCCAGCGACGCACGCAACGCCATGGCGAAGGAGCTTGCCGACACCTACAGCCGCATCATGCCCAAGCAAAAGAAATACTTCACAAACAAACTCAAGGCGTGGAACAGACGCGAGACGGTAATCGAGAGAAGCATGAAAGAGTTCTCCGATACACATAGGAACGTCTCCTACGCAGCCACCGAGCCGGTCGCATATTATCTGCTCAGCGACATGGGCCTATCCGATAAGACTCCCGAAAGCTACACGCAGTCCATCTCGGAAGGCTCGCAACCCTCGTCCAAGGAACTCCAGGACTTCCAGAAGATTCTGGAGGGGCATCAAGTGGATATGCTGATCAACAATGTTCAGAAGGCGGATGATGCCACAAATATTCTGACCGGCACCGCACACAAATCCGATGTGCCGGTCATCGACGTCACGGAACAGATGCCGGCCGACAGCAAAAGCCTGATCTCATGGATCGCGCAGCTCATCAAGCAAATGAATGAGGCGGTTTCCTCCAAAGATGATGCGACATCATCAGATTCGGACGCCTCTCCCTCTGAATCGAATGGCGAGCAGCCGTCGAACGACAATCCCGACTCCGATTCCGACGCCGCAACGCCGGACAACACAGGGCAGACGGACCCCGGTAAATAAAGCCACGGTCATCCTCCCTCCCCCGATTCGCCGATGTCGAGTAATTCCCCGGCATCGGCGGACTCTTTTTTTTCCAGCAAAGGTTACGATCCAGGCGGATTCATCACGAGACTTTTCATCGTCCATGCATGCTTCTTATTGAGAACGATTGTCAACACCGTTTGTGAGAATACTATCGTTGACTTATCAAGGGAGCGAGCCATGCACGACAAGGCATCATTCTGTATCGAATTCGACGACGCAGGGGTCTCACGCGGCGGACACACCATCTGGCAGCATGGCACCTTCCGTATCCCGCAAGGCTCGGTGACAGCCATCGTCGGCACCAACGGAGCCGGGAAAACCACCATGATGAAGGCCGAACTCGGATTGATTCCCATCGCCCACGGCGGCATAACCGTGCTCGGCAAGCCGGCCCGCAGCGCCTGC